>Ga0123342_1006353_pt1 | contig 16465 bp, 6 predicted proteins | sample Turbeawhitnodule_FD_89960 | JGI IMG/M metagenome (GOLD analysis project Ga0123342, IMG submission 89960) | Root nodule microbial communities of legume samples collected from Mexico - Turtle bean Mexico white nodule | ecosystem: Host-associated > Plants > Roots > Nodule | place: Mexico: Nepantla... | reverse complement strand
ATAATATATATATATATATATATATATATATATATATATATATATATATATAAGAAAATAAAGACAAATAAAAATAAGATAAAGATAACAAATATAAGAAAATAAAATAAAAGAAAATTAAAATAAGATTAAAATAAAAGATATAAAAAATAAAATAAAGACAAATAAAAATAAAATAAAGATAACAAATATAAGGAAATGAAATAAAAGCAAATCAAAATATGCTTAAAATAAAATATATAAGGAAATAAATAAAATAAAAATAACGTATATAAGAAAATAAATAAAAGCAAATCAAGATAGAATTAAAATAAAAAATATAAAGAAATAAAATAAAGATAAATCAAAATAAGATAACGACAACATATATAAAGAAATAAAAATAAAATATTATAAAAGAATATCTTGTATATTATATTTTTTAGATATGTAGAAAATGAAATTACACAAATAATATAAAGAAAATGCAGATAAAAAAAAGTTGATCACCAAATTTAAATTGGATTTTCTGACAACGCCAAATTTGATAGGAGTCATCTTGTTGTCAAATTAAATTAATTTCAGCATAGACCTGTCTAACACTAGAGAGATGATCCCAAGTCGTCTATCACCGAATCCAGTAATGAAATCAGTGAATTAGTGTTTAGAATCTATATCTTTCCACCATTGAATTCTTCACATGTTTTCTAAAAATTGATCATTTCTCAATCCTTCAACAGAGTTAAACCAACTTATTCAATAGAAATTCACCAGTAAATTAGTAAATTAATCAATACCACTTTATCATGTGTATATTTCATAGGCATGCTTATCTCTCCTATCTTAATCATGCACTCAATAAATTAATTAAAACAATGCAAACTAATTAACAAACCAAAATTTAAGATAAAGAAGACTCACCATGATACTTTATAATAAGAACATAATCAAACAATATTTCAAATTTTATAGAAATAAAAATGAATACTTTTATAAAAACTAAAATCAAAACTTAAAAAAATAAAAAAAAAATATAATTACATAGGCATATCAATATTAGAAAATTCACATTAAAACCTAATAAATGCGTCTAAAGCAGAAAAATAGAAAACTGAAATGTTTCATTAAGTATCTGTTTGCTTTTATGGATGTACTGTTCATAGGAAAAGAAGTGAGAGAATATCAGTTGTTTGGATCCAGGGTTTTGTAGGGAAAAGGAGGAGATGATATACCTGTGAATAGTAAATATCATCTCCCCTCAAAATAAAGAGATGTTAGCATCTGTTATTTTCGAATTTACTCTCATTCATCTACAAGGATTTTTAATATTAAAAAAATAGTATTTTTTATTTATTTATATACTATGTGATTTATTTTCTAATTTTATAGTATATATTTAATATTTTAAGAATTTTTTTTTGAAGTTTTTTTTTATTTAATTTGTTGGAGTGTTTATATTAATATTTTTTTATAATTATTATTTTTATGAGTTAGTAATTTATTTGATAATAGTTTTTTATGAAATTATTTTCTATTGTTAATTACGTTATATTTTTTTTAGTATTTTTTTTTAATTTTTCATTACTATAGGATTTTTAATAAAAAAATATTATTATTTTTATTTATATGAGATCTGATTTATTTTCTAATTTTATAATGTGTATTTAATATTTAAAAATTACTTGAAGTTGTGTTTTTATTTAATTTGTTGAATAATTTTTTTTTTAATTATAATTTTTAAATTATATTTATTTATATTTAATATATATTTATTTTTTAATTTTAATTTTTAAATCTACGAAATATATGAAAATTGTTTATTTTTAAGTAAAAATAACTCATTTTATTATTAAAAAAGTTTAATAGGTAAAGATAAATTTGTGAAGTAACATTTAACAATTTAAAAAAAAATTAAAATTTCCTCACAATCATCGCATTACTCACAAACTCTCATAAATTTTCTCACAACCATCGCATCACTCACAAATTCTAATAAATTTTCCTCACACATCCATTCTAACATATCTCAATCTAAACACTCTCACTTACCCGCTCCAGTCCAAAAACACACTGAATGAGTACACAATATTAAATTAATCCGAGAAAAATTTCAGAATTAGTCAAATTGTTATTAAATAATAAGACACTATCTTCTAAGATTCCTCAACGTGCTTTTCCTGAACTTAAGTATTTAGTATTATGCATCGCGAATCCTCAAGAAACAATTTAGACAGTCACGTGGAATTTAACTTTAAATCCAAATTTCCATATTAAAAAATTTATTAACACTGACACACTATTCTTTTAAACAACTTTCTTTCACAAATAAGAAACAATTTAATCATTCCTTACGAAACTATTACTTTTTTTTTACTTTTATCTTCTATCCAAACAAGAATGATCACAATCAAAAGATTTTACATGATTAAAGAATCATAAATAATTTCAAAAGAAAATAATTCAAAATATCCAAAATTTGTAGTTAGAAATCACTCTGATTTAAAAATATTTTACTATTTCCTCAAAATTAGATATTAAAAACGTTGATTTTAGTATATATAATATCGAGTCAACCATAAATCCAAGATCCACACATTGAAATTCCTTTAAATAACTTTCATAAAACATAAATCAGAAACTTTAACATCAAATAAAAAATGCTTAATTTTATTTATTTTTTACGAAAACATTATGATATTTTTTATTTGCAATAAAATATGCTTTAATGTACTCTAAATGCTGATTAAAAGTAAGAATATTTTAATAAGAAATAGAATGGAGAAATAAATGAAATAAATGTAATAAATGTGTTCACATTAATGACATACCAAACATTGTTTAATTTCAAGAAGCAATAAATAATTCCCTTTCTTTCTCTTCCAAATTCCAAAATCAATCTCACTTTTTTGTGCCATCCACAAGCCTTCACTTCTATTATATATCTCTCTTCATTCTTCATTCTTCATTCAAAACTAATCCAACTTCATCTTTTTCTCTCTCTCTATCTTTTTTCTTTCTCTCTCTCTCAAGAGTTCATCAATGGCATTTCATTCACCTTTCACAACCACTATTCCTCTTTCTTTCTTACTTTTCCTTTCTCTCTTTTTCACTTCTTCCCATTCTGCCCTCACCTGCGCCTCCTTTAAGCTTCCGGCCAACCGGACCTACGCCAACTGCGCCGCCCTCCCCGCCCTCGGCGCCATCCTCCACTACTCCTACAACGCCACCAACCGCACCTTCGCCGTCGCGTTCGCCGCGGAGCCACCCAAACCCTCCGGGTGGGTCGCCTGGGGACTCAACCTGGCGGGTGGCGGCATGATCGGCACGGAGGCTTTCATTGCGCTCCCCGCCACCGCCGGCGGCAGAACCCTCCACCGCTACAACCTCACTTCCTACAAGGGCATCGACGAAGTCAAAGCCTTCGCCTTTGAATCGTGGGACCTCGCCACGGATGAGGCTGGCGGCGTTGTGTCGATCTACGCCGTCGTCGCCATTCCGGAGAAGGCTGGGAACGCGACCCACGTGTGGCAGGTGGGACCCACCAAGGACGGGAAGCCGATGATCCACGACCGCAAGCCGGATAACCTGCAGGCCAAGGCGGCGCTGCCGGAGGCGCTGGTGCCCGCCGCAAGTGGGAGCGGAAACAGTAGCGGAAGTGGGAACGCCACCGCGCCGACCGCCGCGGGTGGGAATAAGAGTGGTGTGAGTGAGAGGTTTGGAGTTGGGTTTTACTTTGGGTTGGTTGTTGCCTTGGTGATTGGTGTTGTTGCTCTTTGAAGTCATTTTTTTTTACTTTTTATTATTACCTGTATCATTTAATAATTTTTACTCAACTGAGTTAAAGTTAACTGAATTTTTTTTTTTATATTTATTCTAGGAATTTCTTTTAATCCACTGCCATGATTTTTAAGTTTTTTATTTTATTTTTCATTTTAGATTTTATCCATAATTTTGATTATCTTCGTGTTTTTATCATTAAACTTTATCTTTGATTCAATTTTTCAAAGGAATGTATGCAGTCTATTGTACTAAAAAAAGTGTTTAGTTTATTTTCTTTGGTTTCAGTAATCATTTACTTTAATATAATACTCAATTTTTTATTAACTAATTTTTCATTATCTTGTCGTGGAAAAACAACAAATTACTATAAATTTGAGTTTGAGCAAGACCAATTAAAATTGCAAACAAAACAGTCATAAATTGGCATTATTACTCTAAAATTATCTTCATTGTATTTAAAATCAGAGTGGATGAGTAAGCTCTGGCATCTTTAATGGGATTTCTCAATAATCTTTATGTTATTAAGTTATACTAATTATGACTTTTTTTGGAAAAATATAAATTAGTCATAAATTTTATTTAAAGAATTAATGAACCAGATAACTATAAATGGCTCTTCATAAACAGAGACCAAAATACTCTGTCAGAATGATCTGTCAAAATGATCTTGAAGGGAGTAATTCATTTGAAGACTAATTTTCTCAATATTAAGTTGAGATTGTAAAATTGTAAATTTTAAAATTTAAATATCAAGATTGAAGATAAAAGACTACAAGAAAATTTAGAAGTTATTTATTAATAGAAACTAATTTAAAAATTAATAATTTTTTAATTTTTAAAATAATATTTAATTTAGTTATTTAAAAAACTAATTATTTTAAAAAAAAATTGATTTGTGTATAATAATTTTTTTATAGGAAGATAAAAAAAATTACAAATTGACCAGCGGTTTTAATTCTGCTATCTGCAACCATAACTGAAGAATATTCAACTGTTACTATAATTAAAAAAAATATTTAACTGTTTTTTATTAATGGTTGACACTAATGATATTCAAAAACTAAGTGGAGTTTAATTAGTAGTGGTGGCTTATGTTAGATAAGGTTTGATTTAACGCTATATTGGATATAAATAAATCAAATATGTTGGAAGGGAAACTGATAAATTATTTTGATGATGAATAATCCATAGCAATATATTATGATTGAAAAAAATAATAATTGTAATTTCAGAAAATTTACAATTAAATTTTATTTTTCACACAATTTTAATTATCTATAAATTTATTTCTTGAACCGCACAAGAATTATTCATAAATCTTTTATTACTTTCGACATGACATAATAATAATAGGAGAAAACTCATTATACTTGTGATTTTTTTTACAAAGTTATGAACAATTGAAAATAAAACATTAAAATTGTGTAAAGAAATTTCAGATAACTGAAAATTAAGGAACTAACAACGCAAAAAAATTTACAGACCAAATTTATGGATTTTGTAAACACATATACCAAAATTATAATTAAACTAAAAATATAGTAAGTTGAGTTTGAAAAGTGTTGAAAATCCCACGTCGATTATAGATGATGACAATTTATTATATATAAGTGAATACAAATCTTATCTCATGAAGTCGATTTTATAAGGTTGAGTTATAATTAAAATCGATTTTATAAGGTTGAGTTATAATTAAAATTTATTTTTATATATAAAAAAATAAAATATATAAAGATTCAAAAAGAGATGTAGGTATACATAGATTGTGTTTTGTATCTATATATATAGTTCTACTTGAATGAAGTTGAACTTGGTGATAGTGAATTTAGGGTTTCAACTTACTTGAATGAATTTGGTTGACTTGGAGAAAGTGATATTAGAGTTATAACTTTTGAACTAAACTATCTCCTTGTTCTTCTTTAATGGGTCCAATTGAACCAAAAAAAACCAGGAAAATTGCTTTGTTATGTTAACCCTTTTGAAAAAGAAGCTTGTTGTGGAGACACCATAAAAAAAAGAATAGCATATATGTGTGGACCAAGAGTTTTATTGCATTGAATTATTGGTGTCTCACTTTTCTTCCTTTTTTTTATGCCTTCTTGCAAGTGGATTCTAACTTCCAAACTTTTTATGTAGGGTTTTCTGTATACTCTTCAAAACCACCCATTAGTTTTGAACCCTCAAGTTCATGTACTTTTTTTTATTAAATATTAACCTTAATAATTAAATTTTAAGTAGTTTATAAATTTGATCACATATAATATAATAATTGTTTTTTATTTTAGTTTTTTTTGTCATATTTCTAATTGTTTAAGTTGATTTTTTGCACTAAAAAAGAAGTCAAACAAGCACCTAATTGTCAGTGGAAGCAAATTCTTCATGTGCTGACATTGGTTGTAGTACACACCTAGAAAAGAAACTTTATTTGAATATAAGTTTATTTAAAAATAATTATGATAATTAGTATCAAAGGATTTTAAATTTAAATTCATAAAATCGTTTATAAAATAGAATTCAATTCACAATTTGAATGTTTGAAAATTTTGGGTGGTTTTTTAGGTTTGGCTATCACAATTTTTTGGTTTACACTTTGGTGAGAAAAAGAAGCTCAAAACATTGAAGGGAACAATCATTATGTTGTTTAATGAACATGGTTTTGTCCTTTATATGGGTTCACATGTAATCAAAGCATATAATGTTTTAAGGCATAGGTACCATAGGCCTCCACATTTGAAATCTTGATTATCAAAATTTAATAATATTTAAATTGACCTATAAACTTTTTGAAAAAATTATCTTACGTATAAACTTTTTTATAAATGTTTACTGTTTACTTTGCAGATATATACTTTTTATATTTAATAGGAAACAAATTATATACAGAAAAAATTCAAGAACTGTAACAGTTTTAAACAAAAAGCTATATTTAAGTATTTTACCAATGACTAATTTAAATAGTTATTCAAAAGTGAAGAAATTTCATTTTCTGTCTACCTTTTAGTTTTTTTTCCCTTAGCATGGTTTAAAGTTACTTCACGTCATGCAGACATGGGCTTTGCGAAAGCAAAAAGTTAGTCACAAAAGCAGCAAGGTTTACGCAGCACTTTATGAAAAGAAGGATATACATATATTCTCGAGTAACTCAAAATAAAAATTTCAAATATCTAGTAGTATATGTGTAATTAATTATAATTACTCTTTCAGTTTAGTGAATTGGAAGAATACAAGTAATTAATAAAAATATTTTAAGGTTAGTTTTTTATTTACAAAGGTGAAACGTTAATACATATTTTTATTTAAGAGATTTTTTTTTAATATTATTAATGTTTTCATTGATTTGAGTACAGGTAATAATGCAGGGTGAATCGGTGGATTGACCCACATTTAAAAAAATTAGGTGAGTTCACTAATTTGACATGCTAACCCGCTTATAACTTGTAATTTGTATCGGCTAAGGACGGGATGAAGCAGACCAGTCCACAAGCCTGCATAATAATAAAAGGGGTATTTTTTTCTACAATATCTCAAATTTCTTCCTGCACCTATCAATTTTAGAAATCGAATTCCGAAAGTCAAAATAGTTGTTATAGATTCAGAAGGTGAAATAGTTGTTTCGAAAACGTTATTTTAGATTTTTTTTTCTTCAAAATTTTAATTTCTAGAATTTGACTTTTAAGTTATGAAAATTAAATTTTGAAATTGATGAGGTGGAGGAAGAAATTTGATGGGGTGCAGGATGAAACACCCTATAAAAAAAATACATAATTGTCTCTTCAAACTTTTGTTTTCTATATATTTTTTAATTTTTAATAAAATTTTATTTTTTTTATGTGGACTGGATTGCAAGCTTGCCGGTCATCCCTTATGCGGGATGAGCCAATAAATTGAGCATGTATTACTTAAGCGGCGCGAGCCAACTCAATCTACATTTTGCGAGACAAGACGGGTCAATCCCCATTGTTACCTCTAAATTTGAGGATGGATGGATCTTCTATACTTAAATATTATTATATATTTACTTTTAAGAAGTGTATATATAGATAAAAGGATTCTACCTTTATTAATAGATATTTTGGTAAACACATTTCACAATCACAATATCGTGGAGTTTGAATAAAAATCAATTAAGTCATTTTAGTTATGATTCTTATTTGAAATTAGAATATCTTATCCTCTTCATCAAATAATGAGATGGATCTTTCATCTATAGCTAACAACCTCTAAACACACATGAAACAATTGCTTCAAAAGAATGTTGGAACTATGTAAGTTAGAATTACATCCATGCAACAAAAGAGGGAGGAGAACATTCAAACATATTTTTAGTCAAGGACTTGAAGCTTTTCAATCAACATGAGGAGGAACTACATCAATATCACATTGAACTCCAAGTTCTAAGTGACCAATTGAATGTTTTGGTTCGTGGTCAACAACAATAGCACAATGTCAATGACGATCTATAAAGTCATGGTGCACGGCATATTGAGGAGATATTGAATCATCAAGATGTACTATTATACTATACAATCTTTTGCTAAAGAGACATTGTTATGTATGAGTTAAATGTCATGATCCCAGTTAAATTAAAATAAACATATTAAAAAAAACACATTTTTAATAAAGAAAATAATAATATCAAGTTAAGCTTCATCTTAATAATGAAATATAATATATATATATATATATATATAATCATGAAAAAATTGTTAAATATAGATAATATATGTGTTAAAAAAAGAGTTTTTCAAATATTGATTGTATGAAGAAACATTTACTAACTTTGAAATATATAAAACAAAAACTAGAGTCTAATATTGTAACAAATTAGGTAGGGAATGCAACAAATATAAATGTCTCTTAATTTCTAATTGAAAAATATATTTTTTTATTAATTTTTTCACTAGATTTTTTTTTTTCACAATTTTTTTCTACTAAAGTTTTAATGAGTCGCGTTCTTAGGTCATGAGAACTTTTATGCTTCCCATGTCATACCTTCTTCATGAATCATCAAAACTTAGTTTTCAATTAAATCACTATTATGCTCCAATCTTTTTTTACTGACTTTTACCAATTCTAAAATTGCTTGTTTACTTTAAGTTGCCTGATTTTTAAATCTGATTTTTTATTCATAAAATGAAATCGTTAAATCTTCTTTAAGTTAAAGTAAATTTATAATCATGATGGTCACAGTTGTAGATTATGTTTTTTCGTTTCTTGTGCTGGTGAGATAAATATAAGAAATTAAAATGTAAAGTTACTTTAATGCTTTATGTCAAATGTTAACCCATAATACATACATACTTAATCTTATTCTATTTATATAAGATTTTAATGTATATAGTCTCTAAAAAATATTAGTGTATTTTTAGAATATAAGAATATCATCATTTTACTATATAAGTTGAGGTAGAAATTATTTAAAAAAGAAAAATAAGAGTAGAAAATTGCATTTAGAAAAAACAAAAATCTAAATGAAAGGACAATAAAATGAAAAATGAGAAAAGGATTGGTCCCTTTGGGATGCTGCCATTTTTTTTTTCTTACCCATCACCCTTTGTCTTTCTTTTTCATAGGATTGGTCCCTTTTTATGACTCTTAATAAGATGCATTAGAAGACAAATTCTCTTCCATTCCTTCACCATATATGCACACATGATGCATCATTCAAACATATTTAATAATTGTTATTTTTTGTCCTATATATATTTGCCTCTATGAGTTATTTTAAAAAGATAGAAAAAGATTATAGGGGGAGAAATAAAGAATAAATTTATATCAATTTCATCACTTTATATTCTTATAATGTTTTCTGTGTTTTCTCTAATATTAAATAAACTTTTCACCTTGACATTGTATTTGAAAAATCTCCAATGTTTTTATTTTTTTTAAATTTTTTTTAAGATGTGAATTTGATACTTCCAAATAGTATCTAGAATCTTCAGTTTTTGTTTGAAAAAAAATTAAGAGTATTATTGTATAGAGAAATAGAGACAAGATTGTGAAACCGTAGTGTTTTATTTCATATTTTAATAGTGTTAAACATTTTTAATTGGTAGAGTTATTTTTTAATTAGTAAATTATACTTTTTATATATGATAATAAAGAAAAAAAGAAAAAGGAATCATATCAAATTATACATTATTGTATGGAATTAATACTTGCTTTGAATTATATCATAAATACTTTTATGGATATCCTGAATAAAAACTAGTATATGATACATATAAAAACTGTTATTTTTTTATTATGATAACACGTGTCTTTTTTAAATTGTGATCATGGTAATTATGTATTTTAAAAAAATATCAATGTCTCTTCCTTTATTAATATTCTATTTATAAAAACTATTTTATAACTATTTCTTGTGAGTATTTAAAACCATACCTTGAATGAGTAATAAAAACAATTGCTCTCATTATTGTAGAAATTCTAGTCTTCATTCTAGTCATATATTTTTAAAATTTATTCTTACAATCTCAAACATAGGCAAATCAAATGTCTCACTTGTGTACCTACAATTTTTTTTATATATTTGAATTATCTTTCATCCTAATTTTTGTTTTTAATTATATATTCTCTATCTTTATCTATCTTATATTATTGTCTTTTTATCTTATATTAAATTTTTTATTTTTGATGATATTGTATAACAAATATGTGTGGATTGAATATTTGAATTATTGTCCATTTACTGCTCGTATCTTATTGATAAGTTTGCCAACAAGTCATCAAGTAAATTACTTTGTTAGGGAAAACGGTGAAATATAATAATGAGTTAAATATTTTTTTTTTCTTGTATTAATATGAAATTAATTTTTTTTTTTTAATCTAAATTTTAGATCTCTTAGATATTTTTAGAAAAAAAAATAATAAACTAGTCATTAATAGTATTTTTTTTTATCTAATAATCAAATTTTCAACGTGAACTATATTATAATATTATAACATTCACATTAATAATGAATTAAAATGAAATATTTTAACATCTTAATTCAAATTAAAAAAAAAATTTATTATAAAGAAGAAACTAGTAAAAATTCATTTTAATAAATTTTTTTACTATAAATACTCAGAAAATATACCATGTAGACTATGGATGAAAATTAATTTCGCATGAAGATACTAGAAAAAAAAACATATTTAAACTAATAGTTATTTAATTGTTTATATTTTCCATTTATCTTTTTCGGATTTTTATTTTTTAAAATTTACACATATTTGATTTAATTTATTTAATTTTCTTCATCAGATCTCACTTAACTTGCTATTTTCTTTTTAGTTCCAATTGTGTATGCCAGTATGATGACGCCATTAGATTGACAACTTTTTCTTTTTCTCTCGTAGGGAAGGCAAAATCATTGGTTTCACTCATTCCCACCTAATAGTTTCAAGACTTGGTGAATCAATTCAAAAAATGTTTTCATTTTCACAAAATAAAGTAGAATAAAATGGTGATAAATAGTTTTGCATGGCGAAAAGTAATTTTTGAGATTCTTTCCCAAAAGAAGCTTTTGACTCAACATGTTGAATCATTAAGCAAGAGAATTGAGAGGGTGAAGAAATACAAGTGATAGAATCACAAAAGCTTGCACCTGCATCACTTCACTTTGTTAGTGGTTGCGAGAATTGTGGAAGAAATAATCGATAAGGGCAATATTACAGAGAGCAATGATGGAGTTACAGAAGAAATCAAGTAGGAAAGTAGAATAAAAGGAGATCACAACATCACCCAAATGTTGGAGGGTGGAATCAAAATGATATAGGCTCTTTTAATGCACTACCCCAACACCAAGGCCAAATTTGTAAGAATGAATGTTAGACAATATTTGACGTGAATTTTAAGTCTAACTCAACTCCATAAAATCAATTCATGGAGTGAGGTTTGCACCCACTTATATACAATGAAATATTTTCATATGTAGTCGATGTGAGATTTCCAACATTCACCTTCTACCATACAAATATCCAGGTTGCTATAAAAAAACATTTTTCTATAAGTTCCTTACTCATCCTGAACGAAACTCTAAATGGAACTGTAGGACCATTATTACCAAGAATGACAAGAAATATGAGTAGGGTAGAAAATAAAAGAATGAGTGTGATAAGTGCGATTGAAAGAAATTGAAAAACAATAAAAAATGACAGAAAATAGAAAATGAAAAGAAAAAGAAAAAGAAATTGAAGAGGGGTAGGCAAAGAAAAATATGAAGGGAAGATAAAAGAAAAATATGTGTTCAAGGAATTAACTTACTCTTTAGTGTTTTTCAAGAAGAATAAGGAAGATAATATGCTCATTTTATGGTTATTTTAAAAGACTCTAAATCAAGATATATTTAAATAAGGTGTGAAAGAAAATGTGTTTTTATGCAATATTCGTTAAAAAGTTATTAGACTTACTAATGATGACATAATTGAATTGGCGGCAGGATGTAATGCTATCAAGTAATAATATTTACTTCCTAAGTTAAAGGATCTTGAAAGTTTCACAATTCCGCCACATGAAATTTGTGAGAAAAACATTACTTGATTTAGGGGTTAACATGAATTTGATGTCTTTATCCATGTTTAAAAAATAAGGGATGTGGAAGTTAAACCCCATGAATATATAACCCTTGATAAATTGTTCAAATTTTTCTATGGGATAGTGGAAAACATGTTAGTAAATGTTGACAAATTTACTTTCCCTCCATATTTTGTCATCATAAGCATAGAGGATGACTAAAAAATATCTATTATTTTATGGAGGACTTTCATGAAAACTATACAAGCCCTTATTGATATTGAGGATGATAAGTTTAAATTAAGGATGCATGATGAAAATGTTTTTTTTAATGTTTTTGAAGTCATAAGGGTATGTGATTTAGAATAAATGTGTTTGATGAGACAATGAAATACATTCATAGTAATTTTAATAATTTTTCACCCCTGAGAATACGGTAGTGCAAAATTTTAGTGCAATGACTAACTCAAAGCAAAAGAAAATTGTTGAGAGCATTCAAAATTTTGATAATTGCAAATAAATCTCAAATCACCCGAAAAAGATTGAAGAGTTACAATAAAAAAGGTTGTTGTGAGAAAAGTTGAAGATGAAAATTATACCTTTTCATCTTAAATATGTCTTCCTTAAGAGAGAAGATGAGAAAATAATCATAATCATCAACAATCTGACCAATGAAGAGGATGAGAAACTCATTGTAGCATTGAAAAATAGCAAACAAGCTTCAAGACAACAAATTTATGATATAAAGGGAATAAATGCTTCCTATAGCATGCATAACATCAACCTAAAAAGTGAGTATAAATAAGTGGAACAACCTTGAAGACGTCTGAAACCTACTAAGAAAGAAGTATGAAAAGAAGTATTGAAGCTTCATGAGGTTGAAATGATATTTTCAATCTCCAATAATGCCAAAGTTAGCCTAATACAAATGTTGCCAAAGAAAGATGGGATGATAGTAATAAAAAATTAGAAAGTTGCATGCTTGCAATTTTTGTTTACTTCTTTGAAAAATGCATTGAGGTATTTACGACGACTTTTATATGTTTAGACCCTTTTTTTACTAGTTTAAATAACCTTGAATTGGTGTTACAAATATGTATAAAAAGGCTAACTTAGTTTTGAATTGGAAAAAATGCCATTAGTGAGTTTTTTTTCCTGTATAATATTGTTTTGACACGCTTAATTTGATTGATAAAGATGGAAGTGGTTGATAAAAGACTCCGTAATATTAGAATGAGTGTTGAGTATGTTAAGTCATCAAATGGAAGAACTCTTAAATTGAAAGAGTGTGTTAGTGTCTAGGCATAAATATGAACATTGGTTTGAATCATTTGATGTTGCAAGATGAAATTCCACTTATTGCAAGATGAGATTATAAATAAGTAGTTTATGTTATCCCACTTCAAACTTCTATTTTATCAAAGTTTAGTAAATTTATTTTATTACAGAAGAGAATTTGTTGGATGAAGTTGTCGCGGGGGGGTGTTATAAACTATTGCTATAAACAAATTGAATCTTTTGAAGACAAAATTAAGAAAGTGATAGAAAAGTTTAAGATGTTTGGAGTGTAAGAAGTTATGTAAATTAATTTCTATAAAGTGACTCACATGACATAGAGTTTGAGTTTTGGGCCCGAATATCATTTAATAATAATAATAGAATTAAAGGCCCGTTGGTTAACGCGAGAATATATATCTGATGATACCTAATGAAAACCTACATCTGATGGAGATTGGGAAATAAGGACAATAGTGTTCTGTCTCTGCAAATAATAGTTGTCTCACTTTTAACCATCAAGAAAGTGTGTGTCATGGATCAAGGTAAGGCCTATTCCTTCTTGATTGTATGGATATGTGTGAGAATCATGATGTGATAAGATTTATATGTGAACATGAATGTATGTGTTTATAATCATGTTTTAATTTACATGTGGTATTAGAGCCTTGTTGCTCATTTTGTGATTCTCCATTGATGTTTTTCCATAATTTTAAGAACCCTAATTTAGTTCCCAATTTAATTAATCCCAATTGAAGAACCATAATTTTAAAATTAGGTTTTATGGATCATAATATCCATTTCTCAATAACAAAAATCCTCTTCTTCCTACACCCAATGCCATTAACTATGTTCATACCTTGTGAACCCAAACGCGTCACCGCTGCAAGCCTTTGTCGTTGTCGACGTGCACATCTCCGTCACCACACATATCTGCAGCCGACCACGCAGGTGGTCGCGACCTGGTCGACATCAAGGAACATGGTGGTTCGTGCGGTGATCGTGGATTTGTAAGGATCGAGCCCATGGTGTGGTGAACGTGGCTTAGGGTGAGACGACGCCGACGTTGAAGCCTGGTTCGACGCAAACCACCAGCGTCAGTTGGCGGTGCGGTGGTTCGCGTAGTGGCTCGCACGGTGGATTGACTGGCGGCGCGGTGGTAGTGTTGTGGCAGTGCGTCACGTTGGTGTTTAACATGATGGATGGTGAAATTGAAAAGAAGCCGAATGGCGCAGGGTGGCGGTGATTATGTTCTAGGGCTTTAGCAAGAGGGAAAAAGAAACGATCTGTGAATTATTCCCTGCAACTTATGTCATCATTTTTTTTAATTCAATTAATGAATCACATGTGCACCTTACGTCATTAATTGGATACACCTTTGATTGTGAATAATATGTGGGGTAGCAATTTGGTCCCATTTTTTTAGAATTCAACCTTATGTCATCATTTGTTTAAAATTATTTTTTATTATGTTATAATGTAATTAAATTTGCACTAAATTAAAGTTTAATTAATTGACTGAAAGTGAGGAATGAAAAATTATTTTTTCCGCTTTATGTATTAAATTTTAAATTGAAATTTTGGAATTATTTGTATGATAGATTTGTTAATCACCAAAGTGATCAAATCTTTAAGTTTTATTTAATTACAGATTACTAATAAATTTTATTTCAATTACCTATAGAATGGATGCTAAATTATTTATATATGGGTAAATGGAAATTCATTATTATAAGACATTTTGGATCACCCAAATGTTGATTAGTTGTCCTTATAATTAATGGATATGATTGTTGGTAGTGAGTATGTGTTATTAGTTTTGCTTGTATATCCAAAGATAACAAGTGTTTATAGTTAATGCATATATCTTGCCAATTAATGTTAATATTATTAGCATCATTATGTTTTGTGTATTAATGTTTCTCCCAAAGGAGAACATTAGTATGCATAGAATGTTTTTTGAATATGTATTGTATGTTTGGTTTATGACTCGAAGTATTTATGTTAAGTATCTGTGATCAAGTGTCTGTTCCTGTATCTTTATGCGAATGAGCATAGCAAGTAGTATTAAGTCTGCTCTTCCCAAAAATGATAGTGCAAAAAAATTTATGAAATCTGTGGAAGAGCGCTCTCAAAAAGCTAATAAGGCTCTTGCTGGGACATTAATGAGTACATTAACCACCATGAAATTTGATGGTTCTCGTACTATGCACGAACATGTCATTGAAATGACTAATACTGCGGCAAGACTTAAGTCTTTTGGAATGGCAGTAGATGATAATTTTCTCGTGCAATTCATTTTGAACTCTTTACCATCTGAGTATGATTCTTTCCAGATGAACTATAACACTATGAAAGATAAGTGGAATATGCATGAACTGCATAGCATGTTATAGTTTAGGAAGAGATTAGACCGAAGAATCATGGAAACCACTTCATACATTATGTGAACAATCAGGGAGTTGGAAAGAAAGTCTTCAAGAAACATGGAAAGGGTAAATGACCACTGAAGATAAATGAGTCATCTACTAAGCTCAAAAAGAAGAATGACAAATGTCATTTTTGCAAGAAATCAGGACATTTCCAAAAGGATTGTCTGAAACGTAAGGCTTGGTCCGAAAAGAAGGGTAAGCATAATGCTTATTATGTATGTTTTGAATCAAACTTAACTGAAGTTCCACATAATTCTTGGTGGATTGATTCTGGATGCACAACTCATGTTTCTAATATGATGCATGGATTCCTTTCAACCCGAACCATAAAGCCAAATGAAAAGTTTGTCTTCATGAGAAATAGAGAGAAGGTTCCAGTGGAAGCATTCAGGACTTATCGTTTAATCCTCGACACTGGATTTTATTTAGACTTGATGGATACTTTTTATGTACCTAGTATATCTAGGAATTTAGTTTCATTGTCTAAACTTGATGTTGT
>Ga0123342_1006352_pt1 | contig 16466 bp, 10 predicted proteins | sample Turbeawhitnodule_FD_89960 | JGI IMG/M metagenome (GOLD analysis project Ga0123342, IMG submission 89960) | Root nodule microbial communities of legume samples collected from Mexico - Turtle bean Mexico white nodule | ecosystem: Host-associated > Plants > Roots > Nodule | place: Mexico: Nepantla... | reverse complement strand
ATTAGAAATAGACTCAGCATAAAGATTTTTATAAAAGTCCAAAATATGATCCTCAATGATTTTAGGATCCTCCGTAACCTCATTATCAATCCGTAGACGATGAATCCCACTAGAATTATATTTAATATTTCTGTTTTACTCTTAATTGTTTTATAATACATTTAAATATTTATAATTAACTTACATAATTATTTATCAAAAAATTATTTTTTATAATATCTATATCAATATATTTAAAGAAGATTTTCATTATTTTACTTATATATATATATATATTATAATTTATAGTAATATTTATAAATTTATCATATATTAATAAAAAATTATTATAAATTTATAGTATGACAATATTATATTAAAAATATTTAAAAAATACGTTTCTATCTTATCTTTGTATTATTGCATTCAATTCAGTGAAATTTTCATCCATGTGTCAATTATTTACAATGGAAGAAAACTAGTTGCAAATTTGATTAGTGATTTTTCAATACTCCAAACGGTTAGATTCAAAATTGTTTAATGGTGAAGCTAAGCTCTTCGATCGAAGATCAAGATTTTCTGCGCATCATATATATGTTATATAACTATTAAGTAATTATATTTTTATAATTAAGAGCTTGATAACAAATCCGTATTTATAAAAAATATGGTCATCTAGAGTATACACATTGTGAATCTGAAACATACAAAACCAAACTAACATGTACTATTTGTGGAGTTGGGTATGAAACATTTATGCATATTATTAGAAATGCATCTTTTGAGATAAAAGAATTTGACTGAGTTCTTAAATTTGACATTCCCCTTTTCTTGATTTATTTAAGATTGATGGTTGTTGTATCAAATTTCTCTTTTTCTATATAATTTTGTTCGCCTTTACTAGTTGTATTGTGTTTATGACAAAATTTTCTGTATCTAAGTAAAGTTGTTGAATTTTAACCCATTCTCTTATATCAAAGAGTTTTATTAATGTTTCATTGATAGAATATCTTCACTCAGATAGAAAAACATTTTTTTTTTAATATTTGGATTCATTCAAATACAAAGACAGAAAAACAAAGATTTAAAGATTTGTGGGAGAGAAATAAGATCACCCCTATAGACGGAAGAAAAGTTAAGAAAATTGTAAAGTTTACATATTATAGTCAAAATTATTCTTATTTTTTATACACATATAAAATAACATTATATATATATATTAAAATAAAAAATATTTTATATATTTATATTATAAATAAAAATAAAATAATTAATTATAAACTTTATAATATATAATAAATTACGTTGATATATAATATATTATATATTTTATAAGATAATCAGTGGATTGTAAACCATTCACTACTTTTTTTTTTTTAAAAAGATAATTTTTTTAAGTTTTTAAAACTAACAAAAAGATACTTATTTTATTAAATTTATTTCCATGTTTCTGTTTTGTTCTCGGACTTCTTGTATAAAAGTTATTAATCTAGAGGATAAAGAAAACCTAGAGGAGGAAACACAAAGATGAAGATGGAAACAAAAGTGTTTATTTATTTATTTATTTATTTATTTTCATCGACTCTTCTAGATAAAGGAGAAAGATGTTTATGAAAGATGATGCAATCATATATTTGTATTTGTTCAAATGTAACATTGACACTAAAATTATTAAAATATTATTTTTCATTTGTCTATTTAATTAGACAAATTGATGAATTTAGTTTTAATAAATCTTATTAAATATATAATAGATACATATAATTTATTTTATTTAATTTTTAATATTAAACATAACTATATATAAATAATAAAATAAAGAATGAAATATATTTGTGTATATATTTTTGCTACTATTATATGAAAAGAGAGGATTTTTTACTTTACTCAATGACCCAATTACTAATGAAATATATCCAACAAACATTTTAAAAACCTAATTTTATTGCAAGAACAATAAAAAAAACAAGGGTGTTGCATTCCCCACCCCTTCCCCTTCCCCTTCCCCTTCCTCCTCCCCATTTTTAAACATGTAGGGGCTAAAATGAAAAAAAAACATGAAAAACTCATTCCATACACATTTTAGTATGTATTTTTTATTCAGAAAATACCATGTACAATGTACAATTTAAAATGCATTCGGATTACACATTCCGGTCTATATTTTCATATCTAAAATATATTTTTTATTAAGGTAATACATTTTGCATTTCTTAGTTTGTTTTATAAAATGTATGGTCTGAAATATGTATTTTAATATATTGTATTTTAAATTGTATAATTCGAAATATAAATATAAATAAAATTAATTTTAATTTATATAAGGATGCAGGTTTAAAAACATGGGACGGAGAAAACAATTACAAGACCCCATCCAAAAAATTACAAGTAGATAAAGATCTAATGAAAAAAAAAAAAAACAAAAATTTCTATCATAACCTTAACCATCATTTGTGCTCATTTATCATGTTTCATCCATGATTTCCTCAGTCATCCTTCTTGTAAAAAATTCGACCACGAATTTATCAGTTTATTATTTACAAGCAAACATACAAACATAAATACTAAAAATATCTCAAAGTTGAAATAACTCAAAAGCAAAAATATATTTAAATTCACATTTGAATCTTCTTGAGAGATAAGTCTCTTATTATCAAAGAAAAACTACCAGTAAACACATCAAACAATTTTTAAATAAATTGTCTATTCACAAGCAACCCAAGAGGAAAAACATCGTAATATCTTAAATATAAAAAAATAGAGGAGAGATGCCCCTTGATTTCCATACAAAATTTATCAAATAAAAAATCATAGTATTAAAAATACATTTATTTATTGTCAATCTTTTTTTTTATTTTTTTTTATTTTCTCTTGTCTGTTATTTTTTTCATTGCTTCTTGATATGTGACTCATCCAAAGACAACAAAACAAAAAGTGTTATTTTACAGCAAGAGTACCAAGTCAGAAGTAGTAATATATTTCTAAGAACGAATATCAAACCCATCAGGAATAATTATTTTAAATCTTAATAGTAACATTCACTAAGTATATGAATATGTACAATAATTAAATTTGAAAGAGATTGACATAAGTTAACATGAAAATTAAATGAAAACAAAATAAATGAGTAAAATAATTCAATTGAGAAAATTGGGAATGACATTTATCCTTCTCACTCATCTTTATCTTCAATGCATAAAAACATATAACATTTCATCTTGATTGACTTTGATGCACATATAAAAATCATTCATATCGATTCCTCGCATACAAAATTATTAAGATTATCTTCTAAGTATTGATTCATAGTGTGTTTATAAATTTTTTTTATCAATACGAACATATGTTATAAAACAATTAACATTTAAAATATATTCATAGAATTAAACTATGTTAAACATTATCATTTAGGTTGGATATCTAGAAGTACTTTTCAGTCAAATATAATGATCAAAATCATGAATAAAGGTTCAAACTTTGAAAATAAAATGAGAATACCGATATAAATCAAGCAAAGAATATTATAAATAAATATCATCTCAATACATAAGAGTTTGAAAAAAAAAATTTCAATCAACCTAATGACATGTTTTGTGCAAACTTATAACTTTATTTTATACTGAAATCACTTTTCATATGCTTTATTTTTAATTTTTAACTCATTTTCTTTTTGTTACATTTAGAGTCACAATGGACGACAAAAAAAATTCGAAAAATGGATGGAACTACTATGGAAAAACATTAATATACATAATATTGTTGATTATTCATGTGAATTTTATTAATAAGAAGTTTTTTCTTTTTGAAAATGGCTATTGAACATAAGATGATGTGTAACATTATACAAATACTTAAACGATTATTTTTATTAAATACCAAATGACACGTGAGGTTACATGAATGCCAAAAATTATATTTTTATTTTATTTATCACAAAAAGATTGTTGGTGGTTGTGCATGTAAAAATGGGTGGCATATAGCACAAACACTGGGCCAAACATGTGGGCCCAACCTTTGAAAAACTTATGGTGGAGATATTAAAAAGGGGACTGTTTCTTCATGCATCTCCATATGTTCTTCTGCCACCACATAGAAAACATGAAAAATACATTTTTACCCTTTTTGTGCCACCTCCCATAGAGTAGCTTTCAAATTATGTAATCCGAATACGCATTTGAAAAAATACTTCCATATTATATAATCCAGCAACTAATCATGCATTTGAAAAAAGGCTTATGGATTATGTAATCTGGAAGCTAATTACAAATTTTAAAAAAAGACTTCCAGATTATGTAATTCAAAATATTACATAGGAATATTTTTGGAAATACAAAAATTTATGGAGGTGAGAGAAGAAAATATGGAGGTGTAGGAAGAAACATTCTAAAAAGGGAATTTCAATTAATGGAAACTGTGGGCGGAATGAATGGGTCCATATTTAAGAAAAAAGGCGATGAGTGTATATAGAAAACTTGAGTAGCAAAGAATAAATCTATTGGGTCAAACGAATGGACCCAGGCTTTTTAGAAAATTAACGACGCATATATAAAAAGGCAAGTTGCAAATAATAAAAACGTTGAACCAAATGAATGAGCCTAGGCTTTTCAAAAAGCTGATGGTGCATATATAAAATAGAGTGATAAATAATAAAAATGTTGGGGCATAAAAATGATGAACTTGCCCAAACATATGTTTTTTTTGCAGTTCGAAAATGGCAAATTCTACCTACACCTTTATACTTCCCCCTATATCTCCATATTGTTTTAATTCCAATCTTACACTTTTGAGTATACGTTAGGATTTTTTTTAGCTTATTTTTTTTTTTTTTTCTGTATATCAGATTGTAAAATTCAAAATACTCTTTACTGTAATATGTATTGTGGATTATAGAATTCGAAAGGTAATTTTGGATTGTACTTAATATATTTTAAAATTAATATTTATGTTCATTAGCAATCTAGAAGAGTGATAACTCTTGTATACATCGTAATATGCTACCCTTTTTTCTAGAGTGCGAACATGTGATTTTTTACAGCACATTCTTTGTAAACATTTTGGTCTTAGCCAAGAGTAACGATGTTCTAAAGAATACTTGTGTTAGTCAGTTGTTGCAGTGTTCTAAAGAATACTCAGGTTAACCATAAGTATCTGACTTCCAAATAATATTTAGTGTTTAACTAAGGAACTTCTATCCAAATAATACTCAATTTTAACAAAAAAATGTTCAATGTCCAAATAATATTAATCTATATCTTGCCTATGTAGTATGCCCACTAAAACTCAATCAATTTATTGATATATAAATGTAATATTTATTAACAAACAACCAATATAAGAATACAATGTAAATCAGTCCTTTCATTGTACTCCAATAAATTAATTTCAACAAAGTTTTGTAAACCATTTCTACAAAGAAAAAATCTCATCTACTCAATCCAATGCTGATAATGTAGACATCATTTTATGAGACTTTTAAGAAAATCTTTTGGTCACATAAAATAAAAATACATGTAACTTACAAAATTTATGGATAACAACTTATTCTCTCCGTTAATACATAATTTTTTTTTATCTTTTAATTTATGATAATAACAATAATTTATTCTTTCTACTTTAATATAAAAAAAGTCTCTCTAGCAAATTTATATAGATTACAATTACAATCCATCGTAAAGTGATATTTTTTATATCAATTACAATTCTAATTAACATAAAATGTCACATTTATGTTACATGTAACACTTGATGAAAATAATTGTTTTTCACTACTCATATCTACATGAATTATATAAATTATGTAATTTGCTAAAAAATAACCAACATAAAAAATCTATTTTAAAGTGATGAAACATCTTAATTATGAGTTGTTGAATGTTAAAGAAGAATTAACCACCTAATAGATTTTTAATAGTTTAATAATCCAGCCAATTTAGGAAAATGTGGGTTGAGCATTAGTGAATCAAAATTATTTTCCCAATCCATTTAATTTTGTCATCATAAAAAAAATATTACATTAAAGTTAAGCATGGATATGGATTGATTGAGTCATGGATACATAAATCATTTTGTCGAGTGATGAAAATATTATAAGCATGTGATTCGTTTTTATTTTTACCCAAGCAAAAAACTGCATTATTATTTATAGTGGAAGAAGGGTTGAAACTCTACAAATTGTGAAATGCTTTTTTTATATCACCCAAACTCAAACAAATTGTACATCTTCCTTACAAAAGATTCGAGACACCTAGAATTAACCATCACCTCATTGTATTTTGTACATACCCTATCCCACGAAATCTGAAGTTTGTTTCTTTACACCAGAAAAGACCATTACATAAACTTAGATTTGGCATTAAGGTAGGTGCAGGACATAAAACATCTAAATACCCATTTATAGATATAGATGAATAAAGATAAATATATATATAACTAGGATACATGGAGAATGTATGTACGATGATGGAGGAAGAATTTGGCCAAGTGAGTGTAAGTGTTTGATTGTTATTGGGTTGATGCTTGTAGATGAATTTAAGCTTGTGTGGTTTGTTTTGTTGGGCTTTTCTTAAGAGAAAAAAGTTGATTATTTTGTGTGGCGTGTGGTGCGAAAATAAAGAGTCCTTTAAAAAGACGCGAGTGGGATTGTGTAAAATATTAAAGCAATAAAAGAGAAAGGGGAAAAAGAGAAGAAAAAATGACCAGAAGTAAAAATGATTGAGGATGACAGTGATGTGATCTGACGGTTCATGAGGCACCACGTTAGAAGTGTGTCCCAATGTCAGACGATAATTAGGTCTACAGATGAAAGGAAGGAACACGTGGCAGACAAGAATTGGGTCCCACACTCAAGTGTGAAAAAAAGGATTTTTGAACAAACTGACTGAGCCCTAAAGGAAAAACTTTCTGCTTTGGACACCCTCGATGGGAACAGATTCCAAATATTGGGAAATCTATATCACAAGAAAGGAATGGGTTTGGGATCCCACAAAAGATTATATTTCCTTGGACCCACTCAAGATTTCAAATTTCCCAAGTGGACCCATTTTGGTCCCATTTCCCACCCTTATACATCTCTTCTTCCCTTTACCATTTACTATGCAAACATTAATGCTAACCTTTGTGTAAATGTCATGCCATTCTATCACATTCCTCTCTGTCTAGTGGTCCCTCTTCTTTTTCTCATTTCTCATTCCTTGTTTAGACCTTCAAATTCTCTACAATTTCTTATAATCTTCCTCATTCTCTGATGTGACTTCTTTACCCAAACTCACCAATTAAACCAGATCCAAGATTTATTCCATGTTTTTACTCTTCCCCACTTCAGTTACAATTTTACTACAAACAAAAATAAATTCCATCACTTCTTGCCCCATGTCAACATTGCGTCCAATTTCAGGTAGGAAAACATCCATTTTCTCATATTTGGTGGGATTTCATAAAGATCTTGTTTTTGTTGTTTGCGTAAATTTGGGTCATGTTAATTAAGATTAGACTATCATACTAGCAAGCCAGAAATCGTATTGAAAAGATGAAAACAACACAATAATCACCTAGGTTGAAGCTATTTGGAATAGGAGTTCATAGAATCTTAATTGGCCAAGTTAATTTCAAACATCTTATTCCATTTGGCTAGTTTATTCGATTTTTTTCGTGCCCGACAGAATGAGTTTGTCATGTATAGCGAGTTGATGGGTTTTAGCATGTGAGGATATTTAACATCAAAATTACTATTTCTCTACTTTTTTCTTATAAGAGCACAATTTTTTTTTTCAGTGCCGAACTTCACAGTAAAACAAGAGGTTAATGAGCCAAAATCATTTGGGTTACATGAAATGATGAGTGGAAAATTTTGATTAACTTAATTTCTATGGACTTCTCCTTTTTACAACAAAATGATGATAGGAAAATGATCCTATTTAATTAGGGGTCACACATCCTACATTCCTTAGCGAAATGTTAGGCTAAAGTAAAATAGGGTGATGTAAGATTATCCATTAGTTGGAGAAAAGTCTCCGAAATTACCTTACCCAATGCATCATGCACTTTAGGAGTAACATGAAACACTGTTTTACAATGAGAAAGTAAAGGAAGTGGGTGGAGAAGCAAGAATATTAAAATAATAAGGTGAAAGGGAACAAAAATAAACCCCACTCTTTGGCCTTGGCCTTGGAATATTAATATAAGTAGTTGAGAAAATTAATTAGAAAGTAAAAGCGGTTTAATTAGTTAGGAAAGAAGGGTTGGTTTAATTTTGAAAGTGATGGCAGAATTAATCCTCACCCAAAATTTCAACCTTGTTTCCATCATCATGATGACCGAATGGGAACAAAGATCTTGGGTTTTTCCTTAGCAATCAAATAAAATCTAATTGAAAGGGGAAAGAGAGAGAAAGCTTATGTATGTGTGGTTGTTGTACCAAAGAGGTAGAGAGAATCTAGGGAGAAGATCTCAGCATGGAGAAGCTAAGCACACACAAAAACAACACCACATCCATGCCACTGTGCCACCACAGTTTTTTCTCTCATGCACCCACTAATACCAAAACAAAAAATCAAAAATCAAAATAAAAAGCTACAAGGGATAATCACATTCCACCTCTTCTCCCCACTCTGTCTCTCTCTCCCTCTCCTTCTCTCTCCCTGAATTACTGATATACATTTTAACCAGCTATATATATTTCTAATAAACACATAGATAGTGTTCAGAAGCTTATTCTCAACCCTGATATGGAGTTTGTGGATACCAGAAAACTACACTTACAACAACTGCAACAACAGCCCCAACCGCAGGAGCAACATTTTCATGTGTTGGCAGTGGACGACAGTGTCATTGATAGGAAGCTTTTGGAGAGGCTCCTAAGAGGTTCTTCATGCAAAGGTTCCTACAATATATACCCTTTTCTTTTTTCTTTTTAATTCTTCCCTAGCATCCTAATGTTACTATGCTACCATACCATCTTATAAAGCAGGTTCTGTGTTGCTAATTTGGTTTATGGTTGTGTTAATTATTTGTTAAGCAGTTACCTGCGTGGACTCTGGAGACAAGGCTTTGAAATATCTTGGTTTGGTTGACGACCTCCATGATTCTACTTCTTCAACCTCTTCAGAATCACCATCTTCTCCTCCACCTCAACCATTGCAGCAAGAGGTAATAATCTTATTCTGTTTTTGTCTTTCTATCTGCAATGGTTGTGCTTGTTGTGTACTACATTTGAGCCAGTCCATTGATTTGAGTTGTAATTTCATTCTGTGGACTTTTTTCTTTCTGCACATAGAAAGTAAGTTCTTGCTTAATTCGCTTACAAAACTAGTTTCAAAACACATCTTCCATTTCGTTGTAATGCAGCATTAGTTCATGTAGTTAAACTCTTTTCCCCCCCTTAAGTAACAGCATTCAATTGCCAGATTCTTTAAGGAAAAGAAGGAAGAAGAAGAAAATTAAATAAAAAAATCGAAGTGTTTAGTTAATTCTAAAGGGAGAGGAAGCTAATCAATGGAAAATAAAACATAGAGAAGTATAGTAGTAACTTCATATAATTATAGATTTAAAATTGAAAACTAAAATGGGATATATTTTCTCCAAAAATTACCTTGGAAAGATACATATATACAGCAATTAATAACAATCGAGGAAGTTTCTGAAATTGTTGTTAGTGTAAATAACATTGAGTTCTTGTGGTGGAATCACGTAATGGCTAATCTCGAGAATCATAAAGTGACTTTGTGTTTTTCTTTCAGCACCACTTCGATTCATTGAGATCGGGCATGCATATTATGTATCCAAATGCATAAGATAGCACACTGTTATCTTTGTTATGCATAATTGTTTGTGCTAGTTTTCATGAAGATCCAACGGCATTGTAATCCGTAAGCATGGCATGAAAAATAATACAATTTTGATGGGGTGTACGTAGTCGTAATTGTTGTTATTTTTGTTTTCTTGAATTTTCTTGAAGTTTGTGGAATTTGGTACCTTTAGTTTTTGGTGACAGTAATACGTATCGATCTAGTTATAGTGGGGTTCAATATTCCAAATTAATAGCAAACAGTAACATGTACTTTCTGCTGCATCTTTTGAATTTCAGGGAATCAAAGTGAATTTGATCATGACAGACTATTGCATGCCTGGGATGAGTGGCTATGATTTACTCAAACGAGTCAAGGTCAACACACAACTCTTATTCCCCGACACCTTCCCCAAATTCCCTCTGTCTTTTTTACCATCTACTCACACTCTCTAAAAGATTCCAAACATTCCCTTCTCCTTCAATCAACACTTATACTTGCACACCACTTCATTCATCTACTCTTTTTATTCACCATCACATACACGTATCATTTTTTTTAAACGACTCACTCATGATAATGTAGTTTTCAGCAAAAAGAAAGATAAAAGAAAAAGGAAAAGTTACAGATCTCAGGATCTAAGTTTGCTTTCACTTTTTTTTTTTCTCACTTTTCTTTAATTTGGTCATTCTTTTTGTTTTACTTTCTTTCGTGTTTTGACATTGCTTACCGCTGCAGGGATCTTCTTGGAAAGATGTTCCCGTCGTGATTATGTCATCAGAAAATGTACCTTCCAGAATCAGCATGTGAGTTTTCTTGCTTCATTTTTAGAATTTGAGTTAACTTTTCTTCTGCAATTTTTAAAATCGTGTGATTGAGAAAATTTTGAAATTGTTGATAGGTGCTTGGAAGGAGGGGCAGAAGAGTTTCTGTTGAAGCCTCTTCAGTTATCAGATTTGGATAAGCTTCAGTCATACTTTCTGAAATCCCTTGAAAACTCTTGCGAAAAAGAATCTGCTAACAGTATCATAGATTCCGAGAATGACAATGTCATCATTAACATCAGTAACACTAACAGTAACCATATCAATATCAATAACAATAACAGTATTAGCAAAAGGAAGGCCATATCTGCGGAGTCTCATCAAGAGAGATCAAGACCCAAAATGAAAGAGTTGGCTGTGGTGTAAGAAAACAACAACACTATAGAGAGTGTTTGGTGCATACCTGTTATATAGTTTGTGACTATGATCCTAATTATGGCTATCTCCTCAATTCTCAGAGCTTAATGAATTCCCAGTGAGTATTAATATCGTTATTCACATTTAATTACCATTTACCTCTTCTTTAAATCACCATTATTATCTCCTTTCCTCTTGTTGCATATACCACTTCCCAACTTAATTAAATCACTGTCAAACAATTTTCACAAAACCATATTTTGCATATGTAGCTTTTTAACTCCCTTCCAAGTTATATTATCATCACTTCCATCTTCATGTTGAAGAAGGAATAGTTCAAGCATATACCATTTGTAATATTCACATAAACTTAATTTAGTGCGTATATAATATCATAATTTAATTCTATTTTGGAAATCATTTTATAAGATAAAGGATATGAAACACAGGTGAGTGGCTTAGTGGGGTCTTTGTAAATCCTTGTGTCTACTGCATAAACTAAACTCTTGATTACACGTTAAAGGTTCTTGCTTTGAACATACGCAACAGATGGTTACTGCCAAAGAGTAAAATCAGCGTTTACAGTGACAAATGGTGTGTGTGGTGGGGTATTGTTTGTATTGAGTCACAGTGATGAACCAGAACAATCACGTAGCACGTGCTTTCCACTGTTTTTCTTTTCTGAGTTGCATTGCATGTATCATCTACTTTTTGTTAATGCTGTTGTACGCTAAAACAAATCATAGGCTTTTATCATAGGACACTTTTTAATACTTTTATTTTGTAAGGTTTGTCTACATATAAATAATGTTACTTTTTTGTAACTACATTTGAAATACTGGTGGAGTATTTTCATGCATAAAAAGTATATAATATTTTTTTTATTCAACAAGGTAAATTTCTTAATATACAATTCTAAATCACCCAAAATCGTAAATCCAACTTATAAGAGTATAGTTATAAGAGCATGAATTGACATCTAATCTTTTTATAATTTTATGATAAAAAGGCAGTTTATCAATTTAACTTAAACTTAACATACCAGTAAATACATCATATTACATTAACAATTAGTGAAATTTCAAATAAACTTTTAGCTTCATGATACTACAAACAAAAAAAACATTAAATAAAAATTAATTTTAAAGATAAAAAAAATTACTTAATATATTGACTAAATTAGATACTATTTTAGAGACTAAAAAGAATTATATTATTGCTATGAAAGTAGTTTCAATTATTAATAAAATTTATAAATTAGTTTATAAATTGTTATCCAATTAGTTATCAATGTTTTAGCTACCAATTTTATAATCTAAAGTAGTTGGTAGCTTGAACATTGGTAACTAGTTAGATATCAATTAACTAACATTAGTGCAAAAATGCTAATTTACAACAATTAATATACAATGTTCTCTTTGCTCATTGCTTTTGTAACTTCTTCCTACCCTCATTGCTTATTCTTCCGCTTTTGTTATCGGCTTATTCCTCCTCCATTCTTCCATTGGTTTATTGCTCATTCTTCTATTGGTTCATTGTTTAAGGTTCTTGTGTGCTTCCTCACTACTGTTCTTTTTCTCGTTTCTATTATTGCTCTACCACCACGCTTCGCTTTCCCTCCACCGCTGCCCTCCACTGCGCTCCGCTTTCCCTCCACAGTTGCCCTCCACCACGCTCCGTGTTTTCCTCCACTGTGCTCCGCTTTTCCTCCACCACTGTCATCACCTTGAGGTCGATGTTTTTTTTTTTAGTTTTTATAATAATTTATATATTTTAGTATTTATTATAATGTTGTATATTTTAGTATTTACAATTTTTTAGGTAATTATTATTAATTTATATTATGTTAATTGTAGTTATTATTAATTTATATTTTGTTTATTTTATATTATGTTAATTGTTAGAATATAATTATTAATTAGTTAGATTATAACTAGAGTAATATTATTTTATAACTAATTTAATGATTTATAATTAATATTCTTGATTGAATTGTTTTTATGATTAAATTTGTTAATGTTATATTACATGTATATTTATAATTCTTTGATACGTGTTGGTATTAAGTCTGGGGGTGTTCAACCCTCGAGAATTGTTTTCGGTATGGGAGATAGGATATGTATTAGTGTTTGTAATACATTTTATCAATATATATAATTTGCTTCTTTGAATGAATGTGTTTGAGTTTATGTATCTATTTGATTGGGTTTAAATGAACAAGTTAATTAAGATGAGAAAATGCATAAAACACAATGAACTAAAAAAATGTCCACAATAGACGGTGATTATGACCATAACTATCGTCTATACCTCTCAAGGAAGGAGTATAAACAGCGGTTATGGTCATAATCGTCGTCTATACCTCGACCATGCACACATTTTGAGTAGTGACAGGGAAGGGTATAAACGACAGTTATGACCATAACCATTGTTTATACCTCGACCATGTGCACTTTTTTAACAGTGTCAGAGAAAGTATAAACAACAGTTATGGTCATAATTGTCGTCTATGTGTGACTTATACACGACAGTTCTAGAGTCGTCGTCTATAACACAATAGAATAGACTACATGCTAAAAGACATCGATTTCTAAACCACTATCTAATTGCTAAAAAATCGTTACCTTTGACATTTTTTGCACTAGTGTAATACCAATTTAGAAATTACTTTATAAATTTAGAAACTATTTAGATACCAATAATTTTTTAGTCTATAAAATAATATTTAATTTATTTAATATAGTAACTAATTATTTTTTGTCTCAAAAATTAGTTTCAAAGATAATGACTTTCTAGTAGTGTTACTCATACTTATTTTTTGATGTTATAAAAGATATATTTTTTTTTCTACTAATCAAATGCATGAGAGAAAAATTGAAAAAGAGAAAATATGATATAAAGAAGTTCAATAAAAATAGTTTCATGTTTCTAAAATTGAAAATGAAATCAATTTTAAGAAAATATAATTTTGCAGATACAATTGAAGAAAAGTTAGTAAACATCACAAATCAAAATAGGAAAGAAACTAATAAAAAAAATAATGAAAAAATGTGGTTTTATCTAGTGTTATAGAAAAAAAATATTGTGAAGGGGACTTGAGATGCCCTTTATCAAATTGTATGTGGAATATTCTTAAAAAAACTTTATATTTTTTTAAATTAGTGAACCCACATTGACTGAAAACATCATCAACAATTTGAATGCCTTATTTGCGCAACTTTCAACTGGAGATTTCAACATAATTAAAAATATGCAAAACTTCTACTTCATAATTAAAAACATGCAAAACCTCTACTTCACAATTTACCTTATTCGTATTATTAACTCATCATCAACATAATCTACACTTTGAGGATGTTTATGAAGTTATTATTGAAGAAGCATCTACACAGAAGAGTAAGGTAGATATGGTAGAAAGTTTGAAGCAAACAAAACCTTAAACAATGATGAGAGGTACATTAATGGAATATGATTCCAATGGGATCCAAAATCAAGGTAGATCAAAGTCTTGAAGAAGGAAGATTTTCAAGTGTTAATTACCATTGTTGCATGAAAGGGCTCATAAAGAAATTTGGATCCAAAATTTAGGAAGTGTATATTCTTGAGTATGTTAACAATATGAAGGGGTATCCCTAATGGAATCTCACTACCCATGAGGTTCTTGTTAGTAAGTGATGTAACCATGAATGAATCATCATCATCTGAACTAACCCAACCTTACAAGAGGATGATCAGGAGTAGGGAACAAGATTCAAGGCTAGGTCAGACATCTCAGGCTAGGTCACAAGACCTCACCATTCATAAGAAGATTATCAAGAGAAAAACACTAAAACATGGGCCAGGATACCGACTATTCTTTCTTTTAATCGTTTTAAATAGTAGGTGTTAAATATATAACATAAACTGGAATCACATTAGTTCAAGAAGAATAACCTAGCTTAGGTTTTTAGAAACCTTAGTTGGAGGCGAATATGTTTAAATGTGTAAAGCATTATCCCATCTAGATCCACAATTAGTGACATATTTATAGGAGTTAAGCTAACTTAATTTGAATTTCAAATTTTACTCATTGCCTTAATCACATGACACCTATCACTATAAATAGGTAGTCATCCCTTCTTGTAATACGCATTGAATTTTGAGTAAAGAAACTCTCCTTGAGTGAATTTTCGTGTGTTCTAAAATTTCCTCTTAATCTTATCTTATATGGCTTCAAGTGACGACTCCTCTTCACTTATCTTGGATCCCTCCTCCAAGTGGCGTGACTACCTCCATGATTCCACCTCCATCGGATTCACTTCCTCCATCTAAGTGTCTTCATCCTTTCTATCTTGTTTTGTTCAATTTATTTTATTCATTGTCTTTACTTGTTGCTTCTTTTTATTTTTGTAATTCATCATCAATTAGAGTGTGCGTGTATTTCTTCTTTTCCTCTTTCAAGAGAACTTTCACATTTACTTAACCAATTTGTTAAATTCGTGTTCAGTGACGATCATCACTCAATTGTCATCATAATTGTCAATTTAATTCCTAATCCAAGTAAAAACTATAAAAATATATGTAATTATCAAATCAACTAATATCAATAAGAATGTAGTCCGTAAAAAATGAATTGAAAATAAGCATAAAAATGTTTGTTTTACAGTACAAAAAAAAAATATATTTATCGACAGATTTTATCCATGGATCTAAATTCGTCGATAAATTTAGCATTACTTACATATATTATCTGCAAATTTCTATTAGTAAGTAAATTCAATATTATTATTAATATAAATATTTTTATTAACATTATTAATTATATTAATATTTTTATTATAGTATTAATAATACTACAAATATTAATACAATTAATAATGTTTATAGTATTAATAATATTAACAATATTAAATATATAAATAATCTTAATTATATTAATAATTTTAATTTAATAATATTAGTATTATTCATAATATTAATAATATTATTATAATATGATTAACTATAAATAATAGTCGTAACTAATATTTATAAATAATAATAAATACTAGTTGTAAATAAAAATCATAAATAATAAAAAACAATAAAAAATAATGAAAAGAATAAAGAAGAGTATGCAAGATTATCACCGAATTTACTCAAATTGGTAGATATTACCTACAAATTAGTGGATAATATTTACCGACCCCAATTGGTGAATAATACCTATAACTTAAAGTGAGGGAGAATTATCTTGAATTAAAGTTAATAAATATTATATAATTAATAATATTAATATAATAATATAAATAATAATAATATCAATAATATTTATAATATTAATAATATTAATCACATTATTATTAATAATATTACTATTACGAATAATAGTAGTAATAATAACATTAATAATATTATTAATAATAATATTATTAAAATGATTAATAATATTAATAGCATTAAAACTATTAATAATATTTAAAATATTGATAATATTAATAATATTAATAATTTTAATAATATTAAAAACATGATATTAATATATTAATATCTTAATCATATTAAT
>Ga0123342_1006351_pt1 | contig 16468 bp, 14 predicted proteins | sample Turbeawhitnodule_FD_89960 | JGI IMG/M metagenome (GOLD analysis project Ga0123342, IMG submission 89960) | Root nodule microbial communities of legume samples collected from Mexico - Turtle bean Mexico white nodule | ecosystem: Host-associated > Plants > Roots > Nodule | place: Mexico: Nepantla... | reverse complement strand
TCTGTAGGTAATGTCCGTAGGTAATGTTGTTCGTAGGTAATATCCGTAGGTAATGCTGAATTTACCTACGGACTCAGATCCGTGGGTAAAAATCCGTAGATAATACTGATTTTTTTTGTAGTGAATGTCTTGTCCTCAAATCAATATTAAATCACCTGGGAAACATCGACGTTGATTTTTAATATAATCTGGAATTGTAGAAATCTTGATATTAATTCTAAGAGGTTTATAGCATTCTAAATTTCCTAATATTTATTTTAATTTATTAAATTTCGGAATATTAATATAAGTAATTCTCATATAAATTATTTATGTTTTTTTTTTATCAGCAAAGAATGGAATTAAAATTAGAGGAGATATAAATTATTTATGTTAATAAAACTTCTTACAAATACTATATAAATAATTTAATAACGTAAATATATTTTTTTTTAAAAATTAAAATTATCTTTTCCTAAAAAAAGGAACATTGACCCCGAAATAAAAAACTAAATAATGAGAGAACCATGTTAATTAAAGAATATTTTTGGCAGAGTATTATTCTGAAAAGAAAAATTATATTTTTTATTTGTCAAAATATATGATAACTTTGGGTTCTTTTTTTTTTCTCGTACCTTTTCATTTTCAGAAGTTTAAGAAAGTAATAAATACAGAGAGAGAAATAATAAATAGAGGAGTTAATACCAAAAATGGAGAGAGAAAAGGTTCCAATATAATAAATTGACATGATAAAAATTTTATTACCTGAAAAAACGTTATATTTCCGTTTTTCACAAGTTAAATAAGTATTATATATAAATATAGAAAATATTTACGAAAAAATTAAATATTATGAGATGTTTCCACCAATAGTATACAGAAACAGTCTGAAAAAATATACGTGTCAATCCATTCTTTCTTGTCCTACAAATTGAAAATAATAAATAATATATAATATTTATTCCTTTTTTAATAATAATAATAATAATAACATTTTTTTACCAAAAACTTTCCTTAACTGAAATGGTCCCAATTCAATAGAAGAAATTCACTGCCACATAACCATCTTCTGCATGCTCTCTTCAAAACCTCTCTCTCTCTCTGTTCTATTCTCTTCTCCTCTGCACCATCATCACCTTCATCATCTAAATTTCTCAACCCAGTTTCTGTGTGAACAGAACAAGTGAATTGAGCAAAAACCCTTGTGATTGGTTGGGGAAAGTTTTGATTTTAGAAATGGGGACAAAGAGGGGCAGTTCCAGAGTGAGTGTTCTGTTTGAAAGGTTGAGGAAGATGCCAATGAAGGTGAAGATCTTTTGTGGGGCATTGCTTGCTGTGTGTGCTCTGGTGGCCTTGAAGTTCACCTTCAGAAGTCACTACTATTACTTCATAGCCTCTGAAGCAATCCATGTTGCTGGGATCATTGCTCTTGTTTACAAGCTTTTTGCCCTCAAAACCTGCTCTGGTACATTCCCTTTCCCTTCCCTCATTCATCACATCACACTGTTCATGAATTCTCATATCCCTAATTTCAATTCTCAATTCTTAGCAACAGATTTCAATTCAAAAATATTAGGGAAGGGTTTGGCTGGGTTTGATCTTCTTTTCTCCTGATTTCAGGATTTGATTGTGTTTGTGAAGAATGTGTTTCTGATCTATGGTATTTCTTGATCAATAACTGCAATTTTTTGAGTTTTTTTGGGTGATTTTAATTTATTTTTTGTTCAAATAGTGTTTAAACTCTTTTTGCTAAGTATCTTGTTTAGCTATTTGATTTTTGTTCTGTGCAGAACAATGTTATTGTAATTTTTGTCTAATTCATCAAAAAATTTCTTTTCTTCATTGTATCATGTTGATAGCAAAATCAATCAATTAGATAAAATAAATAAAAAATATATAAACTTGACTTATAATTTTTTTAAAAAAAATAGATTCAATTAAAAAAGCTCAAGATTATCAAACTTGTGGGGTTTTGTAATTTTTAATAAATTTTAATTAACAAAATTATGATATTTTTCTATAGTGTTAAAATAATATTTAGTCAGGGAAAGTCATATGTTAGCAAGGATTGTTAATATTAGAAATGAATGTGTTGAAAAGTAAAAGCTGTGTGTTTAATGCCATTAATAAGATGGTTTGGGAAAAAGTTGTGGTCAAAGGAACGTATATTAATTTCAATTATATTTTTGTAACGTGTAAACTATTAAAGATTTTCAAATAATAGTCCAAATACTTAAACATAAATAGTGGGAGTATGACGAATTTGGATTTTTTATTTTATATTTTTTATGATTTTATATGCCTTTAAAATATATTAATTTTATTTTTAAATTATATTAAAAAAATAATATATCAAAACCAGTGTATTTTATAGATATAATAAAAAAGTAACACTAATTTTTTTTTTTAAATCTGGATATGAGTATGATAAAATTGAATTTCTATGAAAAGAATTAAAGACAGGTTGAAGGAGTTTACATGAACCCTTACATTTTGATCATTCAACTACTCCATCTTATGGTATATATAAAATAGTAAAAGTCTCTCTAATAGAAAACAAATATGCAAAATGTTTGATCTAGTATAATAGGATAGAATAAAACATTATAAGATAAAACTAAAATAAAGTATAATCTTATCACACTAATAAATTAAATAATAAGAAAATATAATATTAAATATTTAAATATGAATTTTAAAAAATAAAGCTTATCTTAACTCTTGCAAATTATGAGAATTAGAATTAACATCTTAAAAAATGTTTAAATAATTAGTATTTAATTTTAATCTTCTAATAAATAACATAATTTAAATCTATACATCACAATAATTGTGAATATATATATATATATATATATATATATTAAATAGGTTAAATAAAAAAGGTATGATTAATATAAAATTATAAAAAAAAATATTTTATTTATACATATAAAAAAATTAACAGAATAAAATAAAATATAAAAGGGGGAAAGTGAGTATAAAATAACTCTTAGATGGAATTCACAACCCACATGTCCACAGTCCACACCTAACTAACCTAACTTTAATTGAAAATTATGAATTAGATAGGCTCAAATAAAGTCAAATTTAATGAATTTTCTTAACAAAAAACCTTATGGGGTTGATTTAGCTTAACCTAATCACCTAACTGTATCCCACTCTAATGATTTCATAGGCTTAATCTTTTTAAGGCTCAGAAAAACACTATAATTTATGTTAAATATTTAAAAAATGTCAACTCCAAAGTATTAATATTAATTTAAGCTGAACTAGTCCAAAATGTAGTTTGATCCCCACCCAAAAATAGATGTCATTTTTGGTTTCCTCTTGAATATGGGCCACTACCATACCAAACCTTGTCTATGTCTAATTATAGTGGGGCAAATGCTCCATGCACCATATCAATTCTGGAAATTTTTATCTGGAATGTATTTTTAGTTTTATGATCTAGATTTTTTTATTCGAAATGTATTTTTTTATTTTTGAATTATATTTACTATTCCGGATTTTTAAATCCGAAATAAGGATAATTTTGATAGAGGTTAGAATTGACATGGTGCAGAAAGAAATTGCCTTATAATGGACACCCCTACTGTTGAAAATCCTACCCTTATTCACCATTTTCTTTTCATGCTCCAGATTCTTCATCTCTTCTTCAATCTTACTTTCATGAATGGATTGGAAATACCAATCTTCATGGACAATTGCTTCCTCCCCTAAATATTTTGAATATGCAATCAATCAACTTTTCAAATCCTAAAATTACCCTTCATCCTCGAGTTGAAAACTGAAATTAAAAAATACATTCTGAAATGGTGTTTAAGAAATGAAATTTCAGAATATAATTGGAAAACCTAAATCTCTGAAATAGATTTGGGAAAATCTGAATCTAATTCTGAAAAAGCAATTTCAAAATATAAAAAATACATTTCACAAAAGCTAACAAAATCTAAAAACATATTATGAGAAAGAGATTTCAAAATTTCCATAAACCCAAATCTGTAAATATACTAGAGAAATACAGGTATAATTATTTGTGAAGTGTGATTATTATATTAATAATTTTTTATACTATTTTTTTACTGTTTTCTTTATTTTTTTTTACTGTTTTCTTTATGGTATTTTTTGAGTTTTTTTTATCAAAGTTCCTTACTTTTATATTTATGTAGATTCTTTTCATCTTTTTATTGGTTTTTATTGGTTTGTTTCCTTTATTGTTCTTGATATTGTTATTTCTGTGTTTATTACGTATTTTACAACATAAAATGATTTCTTTTTTAGTTTTCTTATAAAAAAATTGATTTCATAAACCCAAATCTGTAAATATGTTCGGAAATATCAAATCTGAAATACATTTTGACCTGACATCCTCATTATTTAAAATCACAGACAACATTTTGGTCATTTCACTTCACAGTGGGTTTAAATTTATTAGATGTAGGAAGCAGTTGACATCTTTCATGTTATTTAGCCCAATAGGAAAAAATCAGAGTATAAGAGTACTATAGCTCAGAAAAATCAAGGGGATAACAAAAGTCAAGCTACAGAGTTAATACACCAATAATCTTCAACACTGCACTTAAAAGCAAGGTTCTTAATTTTCACTTATACTCTAATTATGTCGTCATTGAAGAAGTTAAAATAGAACTCACATGTTAGTACACATTTTTATAATTATAAAAACCAGTTCTTGTGACTTGAAGCCATATCAGCCTCATCTATCTTAAACTTCAGAACTTCACAGCACCTGCACTGCCATTGGGAAGCTGTAGAAATTAAATTTCATAAATTGACACATGGAAATACTAATAAGTATATACTGAAACATGTTGCAGTGCTACTATTAAATGGTATCAGAAAATTAAGAGTTGGTTGAAATTTTAATTACTGATATATATTGGCTATTATCAATGAGTAAATAACACTGAAAGTCTTCCCCAGATTCATCACAAAAGATTCATAATAGATAGTATATGTTTTTAGACATACAAAGGGTAGGTCTTTAAATCAACTTGAAATTTAATTGTAGCTCAACTTTAGTTATGAGTTATACTATATGAAGTGAGATAAAGAGTTTATATAACGAATTTCCAATTCCATTTTCAGGTTTATCCCTCAAGACGCAAGAGCTCACAGCTTTGTTTGTAGCAGCAAGATTATGTTGCAGCACCTTGACAGAGGCTAACATACACACTGTGCTAGATCTGATATCTCTTTCTTCAACATTAGTGGTCATATGGATGATAAGATTCAAGTTAAAGTCATCCTATATCAAGGAGCTTGATAATACAAAACTATACTTTGTGGTAAATATACTTAGCTGTTCACTCTGTTGTGTTAACTTAGAGCATAGTTTGAAGCTTTGCACGTTTGCATTCAATGAATATATGGTATATCAATTTGAATACATTGCATTTACATGATTCAAATTTGTTTCTTTGACTTGAAAATATTAGGAAAAGAAAGTATTTCAATGAATTAACACAGTAGTTTATACTTGTATGTTGTGTGAATAACTCAAGTATGAAGAAGTGTGTTTGATCTTCATCATGAATAAAAACAGTTAGAATACTGAAAACAAGATTAGTTTTTGTCCAATGGATTAAAGATACCAGACCAAACATAAAAGAAGTTAAAGCAAACATTCTAAATATGTTTGTGTGAAATATGTTTCTTGTTTTCTCTTCAAATAAGCCAAAAGATGATGATAAATTCTTTAGAATTTGTGTTGATTTGACTCAATGTAATCATATGATGGCATAATGCTTTACATTTGGCAATGAATGTGCTTAGAACAAAATAAATGTAACAAGGACATGTACCATACTGTGTGCTAGGTGGTTCCTGCTGCAATCGCTGCAATACTAGTTCACCCTTATACAAACCATTGGCGTTTAGTTCGAATAGTTTGGGCATTCAGTTTGTATTTGGAAGCTGTTTCTGTTGTTCCTCAACTTCGTTTTATGCAGAACGCAAAGGTTGGTCCTCTACATTTTGTTCTGCTTTTTTTTATAAATTTAGAGTAAATGTTGTAATTCTGGTATGTTTGTAGATGGTTGAAACATTTACAGGGTACTATGTATTTGCTCTCGGTGTTTCAAGATTCATGGCTCTGGCTTATTGGATAATTCAGGTGAGATCAGTGTTCACTTGGTTTAGTCTCCTTCACCTTTTTAGACATTTTCTTCCCATCACACATCCAGATACTAAAATTTATAGTCTGAGTGGTATAAGGCCTCTTTATCGTGGATCTAAATGTATTTGATCGATTTATATTGAAAAAATCAGAACTAATTTTCAGTCGATATAGATATAAAATAGATACTTTTGGAAGCAATAAGCAAACAAAAGAAAATGGAACAAAATAGAATAATTATACCGATTTTAATATTAGAAAACTTTTTTAATTTAAAAAATAAAAATCTATGGGACCTAGTCCAGAAAAGAAAATATCTTCACTGTAAAAATAGGATTACAATATTTGTTTTTCTGACTCTGAGTGTAAGACTTAATCTCACCCAACAATGATGAAATACAATATCTCTCTAACTTCTCATTAGGCTTTTTAATCTTATACTATGGTGGATATTAAGTCTCTCATTTACTCTCTATCTTACTCTTCTCACTTGTCTTTCTCTCCCTCACATCCCTTTATATAGATAATAAGAGGAAGTCTTTTTCTTAAAAAGATAATGGATAATTAATGTTTATTACATTTTCAAGATACCTTGAAGATATTACAACTTTAAAGATGAAACTTCGTAATTTTCGAGAGATATATAATTCCAAGACTAGAATAGTCATCATTGAATATATTCAATGGATCAATTATCAAAATTCAAATGAATCTTTTTATCGAAGGATCATAAAAAAAATTGGTCCAAACCTCTTGTGAGAATAATTTGAAAGATCCAAAACTTAAAATAGTTGTGTTTGCTAGATTAAATTAAGGAGAGATTCTCAACCAATCATTACTACTAAATCAAAAGTTATGACTGATAATAATAATGTCGTCATCATATAATTATGTCACAACAATAAAGAAATGGAGATAAAATATTTGTGTTTTTCTTTCATTCTATATTCTTATTTTGGAATTAAGACATAAGCATTATGTTGTTTTGAAAGACATTAAATAATGTCTTGTATTATTGGTATTTAATATTTTGCAGATCTATGAGAGTGGAGGGACATATTTATTTTTGGCTGGGAGTGGCTATTTCTGGTTTTTGGCAGCTTTTGTTGCAGAGATGGTTCAATCCTTCATCTTGGCTGACTTTTGTTACTATTACATGAAAAGGTACCTCTTCTTCATCTCTCTCTAAGTACTTTTCTTTCTCTCTAAATTCCCAATTCATATTTGCCTTATAATATTTTATGCATTATTTACCCTATTTATCTTATTACATTAGTATAATATAACTTTTTTTATTTTGAGGAGAGATGGGTTAGAATGCATACCATTTTGCTTCTATATATATAACTTTTATTATTATCATCATCCTTAATATTGATTACTATTTTCATTTTATTTGTCACATTTGCTACTATTATAGCCACTTTACATATACTATTTTTATTGTCATTTTTGTTATTATTGTGATCATAACTATTATTATATTATGTGGTCATATATATCATAACAACTATTACTATTTCTATCATTGTTACATTTTGTTATTATCATAACATATTATGTCATTATCATGTCATATTATCTTTACTATTGTATTATTTTTATTGTAGCTACCATTTTAATTTTCACCATCATCACTATCTATCACATAATAATTTGTAACTAGACAACAAATATAGATATTTAAATTATCCATGCATACATTATCTATTTTTTAAAAAAAATAAACACTTATATTTGTGCTTTTTCTTTTGTTTTCAGCTTCGTGCAAGGGCAACTTTTGAGGAAAATGCCTGTTTAAGGATCATGGTACTTGTTCTATCAAAAGAAAGAAAATGATGGATTATGTACAATGATTTTAATGAGTTTTTATTTTATTTTATGTAACTTTTTTTTAGTTGGAATCATTTCTTGTAGATTGCAATTGTCATCATCCTTGTGCTCTTAACCTAACTTTTGAAGGGTTTTTTTTTTTGTAGTTTAATGTTATTTTTTCAACCAAACTTAGGTATCATAAGATTTCAAAGGCACACTAGTCTTGGCTCTTCTTCCTTCTTTTCTTTTATCCACATTTATTTTATATATAGTTTCATACAAAGATTTTTTTTTTCTATTAGGAGATTCTTTTAATCTAAGTCACACACTAATGTCACCATAGTTTTAATCTATTGCTTTGCACAAGTTTTTGCACCTAATTTAGGAATTTAGGAGTAGTTGAGTAATTCATTGACAATGATACAACATAGCATCTAATTGGATTTTATGTTTAATTATATTTTTAGTTTCTCATATTTATGATAATTCTAGTTTTGGTCTTCCAATTTATTAATTTTTTCGAAAAATTTAACTAGACAATTAAAAATTTAATACAATGAATATTCATATCATATTTCTTGTTTTATATAAAGCAAATAATAAGAAGATTTTAAATTGGATATGTAGTACACAAATCACTCTATTGAATCTCAAAGAAAAAACTAATATATCAAATTTATCAAAAGTTTAGTAGCATGACTATTGAAATATGAATTTCTTAAATATTAACAATATAATATTTTTATCAATTTATAAATTATTTTATAATTTTTTATTAATAATAAAAATTACTTTAAACACCAATAATTTTTTAATTTTTAAAATATATCTAATTTAGTTAAGGTAATAACTAATTTTTTTTAAAAAAAACTTGATTGTTATTTAATGATTTTCTAGTACTATTTTATTTTTTAATTACTTTTATCAACTTTTCTATATATAATTTTTATTTATAAGTACTTTTAAAAAGAAAAGAAAATAAAATGAATTTTGTTCAAATAAAATCCTTTCATATTAAATTGGATTAAAGAATATTTAACTTTAATATCGATCAAATAACATGTTTAAAAATTAAATGATTCATTTAGATTATTTTTCTATAAAATTTATCCAGTATAATCTGCAATATTACAAAATTTAACAAAAAAAATCCATTATAACATTATATATTTTATAACGGAAATCGGTTCGAAACAAATTATTTCTGCATAAGATTAGATTTCTTAACAATTAAATTTGAAAACTAACAATAATTTATAAAGATAAAAAAAACCTCATTATATATTCTGAACTTGTTATTTTCTAATAAGTTTAATCCTTCGTAGAGAGTTAAAAGCAAACAATATACTTATCAATGGAATCGAGAAGTTATAGCAAAGTGTGTCATTTAGGATTTAAAATAAAGAAGAAGCCTAGGAGCAACATTAAAAGGATTCCTAGACGATGTTTAGTTCTTCATTCTAAAGATTACGATGTCTTTGAAATCTGCAAGGAAGGAGAAAAGAAAGATTCCTATGAAAGTCGCAACAAGATCGATGATTCTCATGATTCAACTCAGAGTCTTTCGAATTTTGTCATTCCTGGAGACATTCCAGGAGACATTCTGAACATCGATTCATCTGTTTTTGCCGATGAAATATTTTCAGAATTTTTTGACATAGGAGCAACAAGCTCTTCACAATCCTCTGGTGATGGAAGCAACAATAAATATTTTGAGTTGCATGATTCAATTGAAAGTATAGTTAACTTAATAATTCCAGGAGATATTCCAGATATGAAGTCATTGATGTTAAAAGATATTAAGTCATTGTCAGATTTTTTTATGGATATATAAAATGTGTTTTTTTTTGTTAATTTGTATATACACAAAATATATGATTTTCATAACAAAACATCCTTCAAATACTAATGATTGAATTTAATTGATTATATTAACATGTTTTTAATAAGTTATAATGATTTTTATTCACAATTGACTCCAAATTTTGCTTAGATATTTACTTAATGTTAATCTGAATAAGCTTCAATAATATTTGAAATAAAATTAGGTCATTTTTTTTTTCTTTGTTGTGAATCAATTCAATTTGTTCACATAAAGTGTCAATGTTAATAACTCACACTTTTACTTGTAAGAGTGTTACTTCAAAACAACGCAAACAATAGAGTAAAGAATATCTTTTACACGTATAAAAGACACAAATAAGAAATCTAATTTATCTAAACATACATAATCGTGATACACTTGAACATATTCTCAATCACAAACCTACTTAATTTATTCAAATATACTAATGTTTTTATTTCTAAATATATATTACATCATTGCATGAAACATTCACTTATTAAATCATTTAGGTGTAATAGAGTTAAGATTTAATTTGTTAGTAATAATACATTTAAGAATAATGTTTGATCAAATATAACATATAAATAACTTAAATTTAGAAATATCATATATTTTAAGTTTTTTTAATAGTTAAGTTAGAGTTAAAAATGTAGAATCCTTTAATATGACTTGTTAATTATGTCATTAAAAAATTATGTAATATGACCTTTTATAAATATAATTATAAGTTAATTATGTGTTTTAGAAGATTGTTAGAATGTAAACTCTAACATTTATAATTATGGAGTGTGATATTATTTAAATTGACAATTATTTCTATTAAACATCGTAGTGTTGGATTCGGATGTCCAACCCCAAAATATTGTATTGTATTGTTAATGTTTAGAAAATTCATATTTGAAGTGTTGTGTTGTCAAAATTTTGATAAATTTGATGCATTGAGTGAACATTTACTCTCTCCTTTCATATTCAATACAAGGATTTGTGTACTACACATTCAATTTGAATTTTTCTTATTATTTGCTTTATATAAAACAAGAAAATGTGGTATTAATATTCATTGTATTAAATCTTCAATTAGTATGTGTATTTTAATATACATTTCACTTATTTCATTAAGTTTCAGTTCACTGTATTTTATGTTGATATTTATGTACATATTTAATTTTGGTGGATTTGATATCGTTGCTTTCATTTTGTTAACTAATGCAAAATGTTGCCAAAATTTTGTGTTACATAAGAAATTTTGATTAAAATTTATGCACTAATCAACTATAAAAAATGAATCTTCTTGAATGGAATATGATGACACATTTGATTACAAAAAAGTGCTATTTACATGTATGGTGATAAAATGCACGTGCAAAACATGACTATGGATTGAAGTTGGATTACTTCTACACATATAAGTGATGATTATGAGAAAGGAATGAAATAATTTGTACAATTTATACAACTTAATGTTGAAGGTAATGGTTATGGAGTAAGGATTGTGTCCTTGTGTGAATTGTTTGAATGCAAAAAATATTGCATGTTATAGATATTAGGAGCATCTTCTTTGTGATAAATTTTATATAACCATATGTATGGTGTGCCCCTGTTTCTGACAAGAAAATTGATATCACATTGTATATACAAATGTACCGAACGAAACCAATCTCAGGGAAAGATCGTCCAAGTTAAATAACATATAACGTAACGAATACAATAAATATCATTAGCATTGAATGAGTCAATGCACATCTTAAAATATCCTGCAAATATCTCTAATATATAACGCGCAAAATAAATTATACATTTTCCATTAAGTGAACACGACATATCAATCAAAACTTATTTAATATATTAGCTTTAAACGATATATTAAATAAATATATTTAATATATAACAAATAAATAAATAAATGGATTTAATATGTAACAAATAAATAAATAGTTTGAGTTAATCTATTTTAATTATAGTGTAATAACTATATAAAATTAATTAAGAAAATAAAGTAAATTTAAGTGAGTCAATCAGATTAATATATAATTTTTCTAATCGAGTTACAAAATTATTGACTCGTCATAAAATAAATCAGGTTATCTTAACTCATTTTTAACTCAACCTATATAAAAATATAAAATATATAAACTTACATCGACCCTTCTAATAATTCCTAAATTTTTTATTAGTGTATTATAATTAAATTCAATTAATAACATATACTTTTTTGTTAAATCTATCTTTTATCAATTTTAAGAATTAATACATCATATTAAAAAAAGTAAGAAAGATATAAGAAAAGTGAAATTATATAACAAAATTGAAAGAATGAGATGTTTTTATAATTTAATTTATTCTTAAATAGCTGTTTTGACTCATTCCATCTATTATACAAAATTAAATACTCATATCAGAAACAAAGTTCAAATAATCTTCTATAGTGAAATTAAAACATTTGAGGTACCACATTAAAATGAATAGACTTTATGAAAAAAGTCATTTGATTAAACTTTCAAACATTTGATTGAGAATCTTTTCCTTTGTTCTAAAAGTGGAAAATAATATATTTTCTTCCAAAACAGCACCAATGTTGGGATCATACCCTTTTGACTCTTTGGAACTTTCCTTAACTTCCTCAGCTTCTTTATCCTATAATTCAAGGAAACAACTTTTTTGTCACATTACCACACCATCCATTGCATGCTCTCTGGGTTGGTGTGTCCAAAACATCTCTTCTATCTACTGAAATCCCTCTATGATCTAAACCTTTCTAACAAATTTTTGTCCACAAAACAAAATTTTAGACCAAACCCACATTTTGATTTGTGAATTTTTGCTATACCCAGATGGGAGCAAAGAGTAGCAATTCTGCAAGCAATGTTTTGCTTGAAAGGTTGAGGAAGCTGCCAATGAAAGTGAAGATCTTTTTGGGGCTATTGCTTGCTGCAATTGCTTTGGTGCTCTTCAAATCCACCATTAGAAGACGCTTTTATTTCTTCTTAGCCTCTGAAATAATCAACTCTGTGGGGATAATAGCCCTCACTTACAAGCTTTTTGCCCTCAAAACCTGCTCTGGTAGTTTCCTTTTCATCATTGATGAGTATATTTACAAAATTGTTGTCTTGTTTAATTTTCATTGTTGATTGTTAGCAATAAATTGTACACTTTCATTTGGCCTTTTGTTCTTGTGTCTTCTCTCTGCTTCTTTTCATTTCAGAAAGATTAGTTCCAAACAAAGATTTTAAATTTTAGATTACCTAATTCAAAATTAACTTTAAGGGTACTCCTGGGTTAATTCAGAATGAAAAATTTACATTTTTGAATTGAAAATTAGAAAAGGGGCTGGCTGGGGTTTGTTCTGTTTACTTTAATAGTTTGCAGGATTTGTTTTGTGAATGTGTTTGTAATCTATGTAAGAAGAATTGGTGGAAGATATAAAAAATTATAATTAATCATATCTCTTAGAAATTTCATTTTTATTTAATTATCTCTTTGTTTCTGTAACATCATTTATCATATGCATAGCTTATTCCTTGTTTTCCTCTTATCATATCTATACAACAAGCACAATCTTTTCTTGAAGGAAAAAGAACCAATCAAATACTTTCTTCTTTTTGGTGTATTGATATGATTCTACTGAAGCAAGTTCTATTTCTAATTCAATTTTCAGGTTTATCACTCATCACCCAAGAGCTCACAGCACTATTCCTAGCAGCAAGACTATTAAGTAGCAAATTGACTGTAGATAACATCTACTCTGTTATAGATTTGATATCTCTTTCTGCAACATTAGTGATCATATGGATGATAAGATTCAAGTTGAAGTCATCCTATATCAAGGAGCTAGACAATATGAAACTATACTTTGTGGTAAATAAACTTAACTGCTCACCCTGTTGCATTGACTTAGAGAATGATTTGAAGCCTTCCTTTTTCTCTTTCAATGAATATATATGTATATATTTGGTGTGTGTGTGTTTGTGAAATATTTGGTCATTATATCTTGTGTTTCCTGTTTTCTCTCCAAACAAGGCAAAAGGGTAATGATCATGATCACTTCTTTAGCATTTTGTGTTGATTTTGTTCTGATGTACTCAGTCTATGGTGGCACAATGATTTTGATGCATATAAACCAAAACAAATGTAGCAATAACATCTACTCATTGTGTGCTAGGTGGTGCCTTCTGCAATCCTTGCAATACTAATCCACCCTTTATTAGCTCAAGGGAGAATAGCTGGAATTGTTATGGCATTCAGTTTTTATTTAGAAGCTGTTTCTGTTCTCCCCCAGCTTCGTTTTATACAGAATGCAAAGGTTGCTTCTCTAGACTTGGTTCTAGTTTTTTTGTTACTTTTTTATTTCTTTATTTGTTGTTAGTTTTAGAGCACATGTTTTAACTCACTTTTGTTTCTAGATGATTGAAACATTTACAGGATTTTATGTATTTGCTCTTGGTGTATCAAGATTCATGGCACTACTTCATTGGATAATTCAGGTGAGATAACTTTTTTCTTGGTTTGCTTTTCTAGATATTTAATAAGCTAACTTTAATTAGAAACACACAATATATTAAGAAGAATATTAAGAAGAAGAGAAATTTAAGTTTAACTCAACCTTATAAAATCAGTATGAGGTTTGCATCTATTTATATATTATGAAATATCCTTATTTCTAGTTAATATGGGATCTTAAACACACACTCCTTATGTTGAGGTTGTCAACTCATACGTGTTACTATATAATGGGTGATTCGATCGATCCAATAACGAAAAATTTGATAAGCTCAACAAATTCTAACTAGAATACAATGTAAAAGAAGGCCTTGATTTTTTTGAGTAAAAACATAACATTCATATGCAAGGATAATTTCATACTATTTGTATTTGTAATAATTTGCCTTATATTTCTGTACATATGACATTTGGAAACAAGATTGCAGCATCATATTTTCATCCTAGATGTTGGAGATCTCACATCGACTAGAGATTAGAGTCTTTCATAATATATAAGTGGGTGCAAACCTCACCTCATCGAGCCGGTTTTATGACGTTGAGTTAGGCTTAAAGTCAACTTTGTAATTCTTAATATGGTATCAGAGTCATTTCGATCATATCCTAGCGAGTATTTGTTGGGTTTATCAAGTTAGCTGCTGTCATTTATGAGATTGAGTTAGGCTTAAAATCCACTTTGTAATTCTTAATATAGTATCAGAGCCAATTTTATAGGGTTGAGTTAGGCTTAAAGTTCACTTTATAAATATAATCTATCTCATTTTTTACTGCATAGAAATGATCATTTATGGTTGTAATTTTTGGTCAACTTTCTAAGTTTTTGTTTTACAACCATTGTGTCCTTTATTAACCCATTAAATAATGTTGTTTCTAATATTTTGTAGATTTATGAGACTAAAGGGGCATTTCTATTTTTGGCTGGGAGTGGCTATTTCTGGTTTTTGGCAGCTTTTGTTGCAGAGATGGTTCAATCCTTCATCTTGGCTGACTTCACTTACTATTACATTAAAAGGTGCCTCAATTTTGTCTCTTAGTATTTACAATTTATATTTGACTTATAATATTTGTATCAATACTTATATCATTATAATTTTTTTCATTTGCAGCTTCATCCAAGGGCAGCTTTTGAAGAACATGCCTATTTAAGGATCATGCTTGATGTCTAATTTTTTTAGCAAGATTTGTTTTTTTCTTCATAGTTAAGAATATAGTAAATTTGTTTGATCCACAAAAGAAGGGTTTTAAACATGTTTAATTAGAGAAACATTTCAAAATGGAATATTTGGAGTTTTACTTGTAAAATTAATCTTAAATTTTAAAGCATCTTTATAGTGATGGTGTCTTAATAATTTTCTTGACTTTAACAACCCATTGAATAGATTTACCTTTGAAAATATATTAAATAACATATCAACTCTCTTCAACTTAAATCCTTCATAATAAAAACATGAATATCTAATTAAAAAATAAGTTTATTTAGTTTTTTTTTTAATTTTTTATCATTAAAACAAAACTTAGTGTGTGTTTTATAAAAATAAAAATAATATAACATTATAGAAACTATAAAAAAAAAAAGTAATACCAGACAATAAAAAATAGTTCAAGAAATTCTTATAAAAAATGTCTATTGGATATGTCTTTATATCCTTCATTTAAAAAAAATATTACATAAAATGAAACGTTCCTGCTGAAAAAATTCTGAATATAATGAAATTAATAACTATGGAACAACTAAATTAATGCAATTTAAATACGTTAATGAGCCGTAATTAAGATAAATGGACAAAAAATTAAAACAAATTAAAAAAAAATTATCAAAACGTTCTAATATATTAAAGGTTTTTTTGACCATGATGGGTTATTTTTTTGGTTTTTACCAAAATGGGGTTCGTTTAAAAAAATTACAAATTTAGGCAAGTCGTGCCAACTTGACACGACTTCTGCCATGTCATACTGAAGTCGTGCCAACTTGGTACGACTTCTGCCCCGTCATACTGAAGTTGTGTCAACTTGGCACGACTTCTGCCACGTCATAATTGTCCGCGCATACAAGCTTAATAATAAAATTTAATTCAAGTTTGATTATTAATTTCCTCATTTTCTTTATCTATGTATTTATTCATTCATAACACTCTTAGAACATTCATTTTCTTTATCTATGTATTTATTCATTCAATTCAAACATGATCCAT
>Ga0123342_1006350_pt1 | contig 16469 bp, 13 predicted proteins | sample Turbeawhitnodule_FD_89960 | JGI IMG/M metagenome (GOLD analysis project Ga0123342, IMG submission 89960) | Root nodule microbial communities of legume samples collected from Mexico - Turtle bean Mexico white nodule | ecosystem: Host-associated > Plants > Roots > Nodule | place: Mexico: Nepantla... | reverse complement strand
TTTTTTTTTTTGTGTGTTTTTTTTCAATTTTTGGGTTTTTCTTTTAAAATTTGTGTTCACGAGGAAAGTTTACAAACCATCCTCCTTAACCAACCCCCACCCCCCCCCCCCCCCCCCCCCCCTTTCTCATTTAAAGCCATATATTCTAACAATTGATACATCCTAAATTCGACCCATCATTCAGATGGCATGACTCAATGCTATAAATAAATCTTCTACAGTGGAATAAGGTACGCTTTGACCAGTTTTCATTATACACTTAGAATACATAGTACTTACTTGATGGTCGGAGTACCTTTTGCAGGTTAACCCCGACTAAGTATTAGCGAATTGAGGAATGAATTTTAAAGTCTTATGGACTAAGATTCTAAGGAGCAAGGATACAACTGAACGAACGAATTTGGCTATAAGTACCCTCACATATTGATAACAACTTTTTTATCATTATGAAAAGATGTTATAAAGCAAATAACATTTCAAATCTATTCATAGCATTCAAATACATTAAGCATTATCATTTATGTCAGATGCTTAGAAGTAATTTCCATTCAAATGCCTCTTGCCATCTATTTAACCTAATTTGATGTAGGTTAAGTAACATCTCGCTCAAGCAAGATATTACTAGCTTAAGCTAAGTTTCACAAGAAAAAATCCAACTTCATTGGAGTTCTTAGGCGAGTTCTTGGGTGATTTTTCAATGCTCCAACTTTGTATTTTAATCTTGAAATTCATTCTAGGAAAGATATAGTTATGAGTGAAGAACTGGATAATATCATTACAAACAACAAAACCACTAATTTTTTAGTAGGAGTGATAGAAGGAGCCTCCAAAATCATCGGGGTCAGGAAAGCTACTAACGTTAAGATTTAGCACAACTTGTTTAACTTCCTTAGAATCTGGACATTAACCCAACATAGAATTGTCCTCAATCAAAACCAAATTTGGAATGCTTTTAGTAATAAGATTGGTCATAAATACAAAAGAAGAAAAGAATATGGTCTTTAATAAGCTTAGAATCTTCCAAAACCAGATCCCCAACAACAAGTCTATGTATGTCGTTTGAATTATTTCTTTTCTTCACTATTGTATGAAAAAAGTAGTATTTTTGTCTTTATCTATAAACTAAGACATTTTCACCTTTTTCTTCCATAAAATGCATTAACAATCTAGAGAATGTTCTAATTCATTCATAGCTTGCTTTTCCTTAAAGATAAGAGAGTCGCTAAAGATAAGAGAGTCCCTAATAAACCTTTGATGACTATTTTAGGGTAAGTGTACCGTGTCAGAAGTAATAATTTGTGCCTAAGGATGGATATCGAATCCACAAGGAACAATTGAATTATCAAGTATAAGATTCATTAAAAAGAAGACAAAAAATAAAAGTTTATAGGATGTTTGTTGTATATGATTGCAAAAATGTAAATAAAGCAAAGTAAAGAGTTGTTGATTCAATTGAGAAAATTAGGATTGGGTTCATCCTTCTCACTCTTTTGTATTTTGAAAAGCATAATATTATTCTATCCTTTAATTGATACTGATTCTCGTATAAAATTCATTTACATCAATCTCTCGCATATAAAATTATTAAGATAGTCTCCTAAATATCGATTCCTCGCATATTTATAAAAATTGTTTATCCTTACGATTAGATGTTGATAGCAATTAACATTTTAACATTTTAAATTCAAATATATTCTTAGTATTCAAATATGTTAAGCATTATCATTTAGATCAGAAACTTAGAAGTATTTTTCAATCAAATCTAAGGATCAAAATCATGATAAACAAGCCTTACAAATAAAAGGACAATATCAATCATCAATCAAAAACAAAATATTATATTTAAATATCACATCAATACATAATAGTTTGAACAAATTCCTAATCCCAACGGATAGAATTAGTTATTCATGTTAGCCATTACAAGCATGGAAAGCAAGAAAAAAATATCCAGGATGTTTCTCCTTAACGGTTGCTTCCTCTAGGGTTTTCTATCGCCTCTTATTCTTCCAATGATGTCTAGGGTTGTGCATCACGCCTCATATGTAACCTAGTTGGGTTTGGAATAAGTGACTTCTCACCTAAGCATGACTGGGCTCGCTTGGGCGAGTTGGACAAGAAAAATCCCAACCTCTTTAGAGTGGTCTTGCTTGTGCGAGATTGAGCTCGCTTGGACGAGTTCCTCTGGAAGGCTTCTGGCTTAAACGAGTTTGGGCGAGTGTTGGAACGTTCCAACTTTTCCTTTTTATATTATATATTCTCCTTTAGCCCTTTCATCTCCATTTTCCCTAGAATCCTGAAATTAGCACAAATTTTAGAATAAATCGTTCTTAATTATAATCACAAAATATGTAAAAAGGTTTAAATTCATAAATTAGGAGTTAAAGTATAGTTATTTTATCAATAAATATTCATATGAAATATTACTTAAATATGACACTTATCAACTCCCCCAACTTAGAATCTTGCTTAACCTTAGGCAAAGTAAATGAATATAACTAAATCATATTTGAATTTAAATATCAAAAAAATTTATTAACTAAAAAACAGATTAAATTAGAAACTTATGTTGCTTCCAAATTCAAATATAGCAAATATAGATGCAATCAACTTCCAAGATCAAACTAAAACAATAAAATGACAATTCTTTAAGGAATTTCTTTTCTTATGCTCACAGGTAAGTGTTTCTCTCTATTTTCACTAAATCTTAACTAATCACAGTTTCTTTTCATTTCATCTTCATATCACTATCACATTAGAAACATGAATCTTGAGGGCTTTTACAGGGTTATAATGAGACCAAGCTTCTAAAAAGTATTGATTTTTCATATAACAAAATGTGCATTTTAAAAAAGAAGAACATACCTACAATCTTATTATAGTACATATGTGTTATTTAATCATCATTTTCTTTGACTTCATGTTTTTCCACATTTTCTTTCCACTTATTCATGATTTCAACTTGAATTTTTCCTCATATATATGTGTGTGTGTATGTATTCAATCAATAGGAATAGATTATTCCTATTTCTAACAACTAAATTTTTTGAACTCTAAACAATTAGAACCAACCATTCCCTTTTTCTGTATATATTGCATCTATGTTCTTCTTCCTTAACAATACAAGAAAAATACATTTAACTGTCAACAAAAAGCGAAGGCTATAAAAACGAAGCCACTAGCATGGGTGAAGTCTACTCAAGTTGGACACAAAAATAAAGGTCAAATATTGTGTCCACAATAGAGACCTTTAACTCACACTAAAAATTATTAAAATAATAATAATAAGTTAGCGTCTATTGAGTGATAGAATACTATTAAGTCTAGAATGGAGACAAAAAGTGGATGCAAGTTAAATATTATTTAAATAATAATAATAAGTTAACATTTAGAATGGGGACACAAAGTAGATGCAATCAAAAAATAAGTTGTAGAAGGATATTGCGTCGAGAATGGAGACACAAAGTGGATACAAGTTAATATTTTATTACATTTAGTATAGGTCTAGGTGACACTAAGGTGATGTAGACGTTTATTGTCACCTTAGCCCACGCTAAGTTATTTAATGAAAAAAAATATTAAAATATTTTTGTCTCATATTTTCATGTTCTCACACTTTCATTTCTCATTTCTATCCAACACTTTCAAACTCATAATCCCGAAATTCTTCTGGAAGGCTTCTGGCTTAAGAAAGTTTGGGCGAGTGCTGGGGCGTTCCAGTTTTTCCTTTTTATCTTGTATATTCTCCTTTAGCCCTTTCATCTCCATTTTTCCTAGAATGCTAAAATTAACACAAATTTAAGAATAAATCGTTCTTATTCATATTCTAATCACAAAATATGTAAAATGGTTTAAATTCATAAATTAGGGATTAAATTATATTTATTTTATCAATAAATATTCATAAGTACCTTTATTTTAATATGAAATATGACACCTATCAACCTCTTTTTCATGCTTGCTTTCTTTTAATTGAACTTTTGATGAAGGATGATTGAAGTGGAAGTATGGAGGAATATGTGATATGAATCGTGATTGATTTGGAATAAGTGAGTCGAAGTAGTCCAGTGAAAGGTTAGGTTAGTTCACTAGGAAAGGTTTTAGGGAAGGCTAAAAGGAAGGCAACCCTAGAGAGAGCTTAGACAAGTCTTTTAACTACAACTTTGCAGCATAACACTCATATATTTCAAAGCTAATTTACGTGTATTCTACCCATTTATTTTATAGTGTAATTGGCTGAACATTTTGGAGCGAAAATTTAAAAATTCAAAATAAAACTCTCTAATGATAAGGTGTCATGTAGACTTATGCTTTCCATGTGTAGCTCACACCTTCTATACCAAATCCTCTCCTGATGTGAGTTGATTTTAGGATTGTTCATTTTTGGTGTGACACTTTACTTAGATTGGAATTTTAAGCAAGAATATGGTGAGAACTCTAAGAAGATCCCCACTAGACATGAACTTAACCAAGTGGTTAAGTAAGTGTGAAGGTTCACTTCACAAGAGCAAAAGGAAAAGACAATTATAAGGTGAAAATGATACCAATAGGTGCGGAATTAAAGAACATGAAAAGGATAGCCAAATAGGAATTGCCAAATGGAATAAGGAAATAAAACAAGAACATAATACAAAGAGTAAAATGGAATGACAAATGGAAGAAGAGGTGAAGGAAGGAGAAAGCTTATGTGATGGATTTGAGAAGTGGAACACGCCACTTGGAGTGTGATTGGCCTCCAAGATAAGTGTTGCTAGCCGCCACTTGAGATCTCTCAATTACTCACAAGATAAAACCTAAATGCTAAGAGGAAGTCAAACCTCACTAACACCTCACACAATTTGTGCAGAGTAACTCTTCTTCTATTAATTTCAACTTGAAAAATACACTAGGTAGGCCTCCTATTTATAGGTGAAGGAGCCTTGGAGAACAAACTAAAAGGGTAAGATGAGAAAAGGGAAAATATGGGCAGCCTTAGGGTTTGCCTAAGTCAAACCCGCATCCTAGGCTTGTCCTTTTAGAAACTATGTCAAAATGCCTTCCAAAAGGGTTAGGAACAAGCTAAAATGCTACCTACACCCTCTATTATGCTAAAGGTACCTTATTCTAGCCTATATTTTCTATTTGGACCCCCAAAGTGAGCCCAAATTATTTATAACATGTGCTAACTATTAAAAGGACCAGCAAGAAAAACATTAAATGCTCTGGTCTTTGTCCATTTCTCCCTCTGGTGAGGTCTTCGCTTGCATGTTGAGATGACTTCTCATAGTGTGAATGGTCATTTGCATCCTTGGTCATCTTCTTGTTGGTTTGGCTTGCATCATATCCACTCCTAGGTTGTTATGTGGACATCCATGTGCTCCTTGCCAATGTAAGTTTTGCCCCTTGTCATACCCTAGATAGTCTAAGGTTACATTGACCCAAAGAAACTCAATTGTAATCCTAACTAGACATTCCTAACCCTAGTTATCCCATTACATTATTGCCCAGATACAAGGCCCAAAAAAATAAAACAAGGCCCAATTCATAGCTCAGAGAAAAAGTCTTAATTTATTATTTACAATTTTGAAGGATGGCTTAGGTTGACAGAAGTTTGACTCTGTTGGTTAGTTGAATCCCACTCGTCTTAAATCTTGCCCATTGCTCTTATAGTTGGTTGTTTCCTAAGGGACCTTCCATCATCCCCTCTTTCTTGAAAATGATTTCTCCTTAAATTTAGGACTTCTGCATCATCCTCAATTCCACCTATAAAAGAAATAAGATCAATGACATTAAAAATGGTATGTAGTCCATATTTCCCTAGAAGATCTAAAATGTAAGCATTATCATTGACTATTTTAAGGACTTGAAAATGACCATCTCCTCGGGGATTGAGTTTAGACTTCCTTTGTTTTGGAAACCTGTATTTTCTCAAGTGAAGCCAAACCCAATCCCCATCCTTAAAAATCATCTCCTTTTTTTCCTTATTGTTTTGTTTAATGTATCTCTTTGTTTGTTGCTCTATTTGGTTTTGAACCCTCTCAAGTAATTTCTTGATAAAGTCAGCTTTAGATACTCCTTCCTTATGTTGAAACTCATGTTGATTGGGTAAGGGTACCAAATCTAAAGGTATAAGAGGATTAAAATCATACACAACTTCAAAAGGAGAGATCATAGTAGTTTTGTAAACTACTCTATTATAAGCACACTCAATATGGGGAAGATACTCATCCCAAGATTTATGATTATCCTTCAAAACTGTATGGAGCATAGTTGATGTGAGTTGATTTTAGATTGATTCATTTAGATGACACTTTTAGAATTAGAATTGAGATTGATTAAGCAATTAAGGTGACAAGTCTAAGGAAAATTCACACTAGACATTAACTTAACAAGTGTTAAGTAGATGTGAAGGTTCATTTCCATAAGGCCAAAGGAAAAACACAATTAAAGGAGAAGAATGAAAGACAATTAGGTGGGGAATTTAAGCAAACACAAGGTGAGCAATTATAAAAGACCGAATTGAATTCAAGAACAAGAACAAGAACAAGACATATTTTAGAATTGAAAATAGGAATGGAAATGGAATGGAAAAAGATGAGTGAAAGGAACCTTAGGAGATGTGGAATTGTGAAGGAGCACGCCACTTGGATGGTGAATTGAATACAAGATAAGTGTAGATGCCGCCACTTGAGAGCTCACAACACTCACAAGATAAGACCAAGGTTTAGAGAGACAATGCTCACAAACTCTACTCTTCATTTAACATGTCAATACATGAGGTAGGCCTCCCTATTTATAGATTTAGGAGCCTTGGAAAAGAAGAAAAGAGGGTAGAATGGGAAAAGGAAAAAATGGGCAACCATGGGGTTTGACTAAGTCAATCCCGTATTCTAGGCTTATCACTCTAGAAACTAGGTCAAAATGCTTTCAAATGGGCTAGGAACAAGCTAGAATGCTACCCACACCCCCTACTATGCTAAAGGCACTTTATTCTAGCTTATTTCTACTATTTGGACCCCTACAAATGAGTCCAACTTATTTACAACATTTTTCTAAATATTTAAGAAGACTAATAGGAAGAACTTCAAGTGCTCTGAACCTTGTCCATTCCTCCTATTGATGAGGTCTTCTTTTGCTTGTTGAGATGACCCTTCATAATTGGCATCCTTGGTCATCTTCTTGTGGATTTGGGACGTATCAATAGTAGACAAAGACATATTGATTTCTTTTGTTTGTCCATTCTTTTGTTGATGATAAGATGTGGAAAAGTTAAGTTTAGTCTCTAACCTTTCCCAAAGTGTCCTCTGAAAATGACCAATGAACTTTTGGTCTTGATCTAATACTATGGTTCTAGGTATGCCATGAAGTCTAACCACTTCTCTAAGTAAGAGTTTGGAGATTTTGCTTGCATCACTCACTTTTTGGCAAGGAATTAAATTATCCATTTTTCTAAATCAACCCACTACCACAAAGATGGAATCAAAACCCCTATGGGTTCTAGAAAGACCAAGAACAAAATCCATATGGATATCTTCTCAGAGGGTGTAAGCAATATGCAAAGGAGTGTAGAGTTTATGAGGCTTTATATTATATTTTTCTTTAATACATGAAATGCATCCATGGCAATGCCTTTGGACATCTCATTTCATATAGGGCAATTTTTTTTTTCTTTAAGCAAACTTAGAGTTTTATCAACTTTCCAAAATGGACCATGCTTCATGTGTCTCTTTGACGAGAAGTTCTCTATTTGATCCTTAGGGTATACAGATTTTTCCTTCTTTAAACAAGTACCACTCAGATATATAGAATCTTCCTTGTGCCTTATGCTACCAACTAGGAAAAGTGGTGGAGAACTCAAAATCTTGAGCATAGAGTTCCGATATGTGATCAAATCTAAGAATTTGAGCCCCAAGTTTTGAAAAAAAAGGCCTCTTAAATAAAGCATCAACAATAATATTGGATTTTTCTTTCTTTTATTTAATCACATATGGAAATTGTTCAAAGAACTTCATCCACTTTGCATGTCTTAAATTGAGCTTATGTTGACCCTTAGAATATTTTAGCGACTCATAGTCACTATGAATGACAAACTCCTTGGAAACAAGGTAATGTTCCCAAGTTTAAAGGGCCCTGATAATTGGAAACTCCTTGAAATAAGGTAATGTTCCCAAAGTATGAATCACAAACTCGTTGAAATTTTTTATTTATTTATCATAAGAGGGGTAACTGAGGAAGACACCATGAAGATTTTCACTAAAATAAGCAATTGGGTGTCTTCCTTGCAATAACATCGCACATATGCCTACTTATGAGGGATCACATTCTAGCTCAAAAGTTTTAGAAATATCAGGCAAAGTTGGAACGAGTGCATTAATGAGTTGAGCCTTAAGCTTTTGAAAAACTTGTTCATGTTTTTCCCTCCAACAAAATATGACGTCTTTCTTTACCAACTCACTGAGTGGTGCAACAAGACTGGAAAAGTTAGGCACAAATCTCCTGTAAAAACTTGCAAACCCATGAAAACTCCTAACATCTCCCACATTTTTGCGAAGTTGATCATTCTTGGATGGCTTTAATTTTCTTGGGATCAACATGGACCCCATTTTTATTGACTATAAATCCTATAAAGACAACACTGTCTACAAAAAAAATGCGTTTATTAATCATAAAAAAGATTATTGTTCCTAAGAACTAACAAAACCTTTTGCTTCTATCTGATGGCTCATTGTCATCAGCTACTTCTTGAGCTTGGGAGCAATGTATTGTGATAGTCAAAATGATCTCGACAAATAAATAAAAATTTATTTCAAAAATAGGATTGTTTTTACACAGTTAGTTGTCTACTTTAAAGCACACCTCAAGACTCTTTGTCATCAGTCGCTTCTAAAACTTAGGGACCAGTGTACTAGGATAGTCGAGAGATCTGGATCAAAAATTGAAAATTTTCTTTCATAGCCTCTCGACCTCCCCTCGAGCTTAAGAGTTCAGTGTATTATTCGGTGAGATAATGTTAATCACCTAATTAGTCACAACATCATCTCCGATTGACGGCATGAGCAAGTTTACGTGGCTACAAACTTAATAATAGGGATAGAAAAATGGGGCGGGCCGCTGGTAAAAAAAGCGGTGCGGGCTCACCTTTTCAACCCGCTAACTCGTATTAGCCCGCCCTGCGTAACCCGCGGCCCGCAAACCAAAAAATTTGACTTTGGCAGCAATGGAGTAAATGTTTTGGTTTTCTTCCTTTTTCATTTTGGGGTAGAAAATTACAAGGGTCATTGGAGTTATAATTTCCTTAAGACTCCTTTTTGGTCTAGTTTTGGGGATGAAAATACATATATGATATTTTTCATGTAATTTGGAATAAATAATAGTGGATATGTTAGGTAGTGGATAAGTCAACAATATTGGAAGGTTGATACTTGGATTATGTATCATTCAATTAATATTTATTGCTGTATTAATCCTAATGCCTTTGTTTTTTATGACAATTTTTCAAGAGAAAAAGTAAAAAAGAAAAATCATTGATTTTTTTTTAAAAAAATAAAAATAAAAATTGAATGTGGGTTGGCTCGTAAATCCGCGGGTCAGTCCTTATGCGGGACGGGTCGGGAAGTCTAGCCCGCACTCACTTTGCGGGACGAGCCAACCCAACCCGCATTTTGCGAGCTAAGTGCAGAGTGGGCTGACTCGCTTTGTCATCCCTACTTAATAACGCACTGATAAGGTCATTAGATCAAGTTAATCTATGTTCTTTTTAGGTAAAAAAACCATTAAAATACTATAAATATGTTGAAATGTTTTATATAAACACTCTTAATTTATTTTACATTTATTACGCCATTAATATTCTTTGCTGTCTTAGAAGAGTCTTTGCATACACTATCACCCTTAAAAAAAAAGGAAGGTAAAAGAAAATATTTCAACGTATTTGAAGAATTGTGAACATAAATAATCATATAAAAACAAATTGAAAAGGAGTATTAGTCCTATAAAATCATTTCAATCTTTGCAATAATATAAACTTATGAATTCTAAAATTGTCCTTTAGAAAATGGAAGGGTACGAAACATGGTGTTTCTTGCTTAATGTTATTTCTTGCTTAAAGTGTGGTTACAATATGAAAATTTAATTGATGCTATTTGATTAATCAATCGGGATATTTTCTTCTATTAGTTACGTTTATATTTAATCGTCATATTATTAGTATATTTGAATGTGTGAAATTTCTCATATCTTATTGATAATATTTAATTACACTACAAGAAAATTATTAAATAATAATTAATTTTAAAAAAATTAATTAATTTCTATATTTATTAAGATACTATTTTATAAATTAAAAAATTATTATAATTTTTATTATTAATAAAAAATTGTAAACTAATTTCTACATTGGTATATAAATTAGTTTTTATAATACTAATTTAGAATGTAAAATAATTAGTAGTTGAAACTTTAATAGCTAATGTCAGATACTATTTTATAATTTTTTATTAATAGTAAAAATTATTTTAAATATTAATAGTTTTTTAGTTTATAAAATAATATCTAACTTAATCAATATATATAATAACTAATTATTTTGTATCTTTAAAATTAGTTATTATTTAATTTTTTTATATTAAAAAACAATAACTTCATTAATTTCGCAATATTTTAAAAATAATAAAATTAAAAAGAAAGTTAAATAATAATAACTATTTGCTGATGTATTAGAAAGAAGATTAAATAATAATAATAATTTATTATTATTATTATTATTATTATTATTATTAGAAAGAGATGTTTGAGGGATTATAAGAAAAACTTGTGGCCGTGGTAAAATCTGCTATGATGTCAAAATAGAAAATGCAAACATACTATTTATAAAATAAATTAACAATTTTACTTAATAATTGTCGCAGGTTTTAATGCTAAAATTTATAAAATCTTACTTAACATGAATCCAGAAAATAAAAGGAGTTAACTTTATTTATCAATGGAAAATTACAATCCTAGTTTTTTTCATTTTTCTCTCAAAGTTTGATTTGGAGTGAAACTTTTTTGTGCACTGATCAAGAGGACTAGTGAACCCACTCTTACACAACATCTCAACTGCTACACTCTTGACAACATCAGAAAATACCGAAACCTCAAAAACCAAATGCTAACAAACTAAAGCACCAACTACACTTTCTACTTGAGAATTCAAAATTAAAGCACACGACCTTATATATAGATGTAGTTACTCATCAACTCATCATATTCCAACTTCATATTTCAAACATATCACCTTCTTGATTGACTTTGTTTCTTATTTGACTTTGCCATGGCTCGCCCACTTTTACTGATCCACCCTCTACCAAGTATTTCACATATTGGCTTCACTGTCATGACCCTTATGGTGTGTGCCATTGCATTGCTCATGTGTGCTTCTCATTCACGCAAATGGCGCAAGTGGGTCTCTTGCTATGCCTTTGAAGAAGAACCTGTCATAGAATTCAACAATGAAGAGGTTGTGAGCAGTTGTGGTGAGGAAGAAGAGGGTTCAGTTTGGCAGAAGAAGATACTGATGGGAGGGAAGTGCCAGCTCCCTGATTTCTCTGGTGTTATAATATATGATTCCGATGGTAACATAGTGAATCATGCTAAAACTTCTCGCCCATTACTGACCTGGAAATAAGGATTTGGGGAACCCCACAAGCCTTGTTCATTAGCAGATTGATATAGGGTAGCTTTCCATCTATATATGCCACTTTATGTTTCTTCATTATCTCATAGTCTTATAATTTAAGCAGTGTGTTGAGATAACTTATTACTATCACTTTTCTGTTTTGAGTTTTACATTTTCTTGCTCTCAAAAGTATATAACAAAATTGTTTGTTTTCTCTCTCAATTCCCTATATTGAAAATATTTTCAAAATGTTGTATTTAAACTGTAAAAACAATTTTGATTTAAAACAGAAACTGACAATTTTAATGAAAACTTTAAATAACCTGTTTATTTCACTTAAAATGAAAACAATAAATTTAAAACAAGGTTTCTGAAAATTGACAGCTTTTGTAAAACCAAATTTAAGTTTCTAAAAAAACAGGTAACTACTTATAAAACATTTTCCAAAACACCAGAAATTCTCAAGTAATTTCAACCTCTTGATTCGACAAATCAGCCAGTTAAAATATTCACTTAGTTAAGAATATTTTAGTAGACTAGTAAGTCAATGAACTTATTCAAATTCACTTAGCAAGTTTCAAAAAAAATTGAAAAGCATATATTGAAATTTACCTTGGATCAAAATATGTTCTTACAAGGGTCTTTGAAGGAAATATTTCTTCTTCTCCTCCTCACGGCCGGTCTCTTGATGACAACTTTCGGTTTCTGGTTACTAGATTGGTTGTCTTTGACTCTTTCGTCTAGATGGGCTTGGACTCTCTTAATTCGGTGGACTTGGGCTCACTCTCAGTTACTGGTTTTGGACCCACTCTCAGCTACTAGACATGGGCTCACTCCCAGTTGGGTGGATGTACCTGCAAGGTGCATCAATGATAAAGTTAGAATTAGTTTTGTACCGACCAGTCCTCGGTCGTCGTTGACCACTAGTAATGATGGAGTCACGTAAGCTGGGTCCCACGAGCGGCGTGGGTCAGTGTCTCGTTCGTGGGGCCTCGATCACCAAGATGTGTTGATGTGTCCTCAGCAGTACAGTGAGGGGATAAGAGATCAGACATTGGTGACTCAAACAGTAGGGCTGGGCCATAAAAGGTGGACCCCAGACCGCACACCACTTATCAGTGAGGGAGAAGCCTAGGCCGCGAGAGTCCATGCCTGTAGTGGGAATGGCACGTGAGCAGCTAGGGCACTCCCAGGACGGGTGACCCCAGAGATCAGGTGCACGAGGTGGCATCCAGGTGGTCATCCCGTCAGAGGTCGCACTCCAGTTAGGGAGCCTTATGCGTTAGGTTATCCTAAGAGCGGGTAATAGTGGCGCCAGTGCCAACCCTCAGAAAGCCTATTTTAGGTATTGGAAACAGCGGAAACCCTGAGTTTTATAAAGGGTAAGGATAAATCTAGTAAGGTACGTTATTCATTTTGTGCCGCTTAACACACACTCAGTTACACAGAGCTTTTACGCTTAACAGTTTTGGTGTTTCCTTAGCCCTAAGATTGACTTGAGCGTCGGAGTGCAAACGGCCTCGAGGGCGCCCTTTGTCTTTGTGTTTTCAGGTGTTCAATCGGAAGAAAAGCACGAGGGAACACAAGGATTCTTGGACGTGAGATTGTCGTAGATGCACGAAAACATTTTCAGTCAACTGGCAGGAACATTTGGCACCCACCGTTGGGCACGATCAAAAACATTGTTCCACCAACAAGAACAAGAAAGATCAAGAAGATGAGAAATATGAGACAAGGATCTGTTGCACCGAATCGGGGGCGAAAGCCTCACTCTGCAACAGATTATGGATACGATGCAGACCCTCCAAGAAGAGGTGATTGCGTCAAGAGCGAATCAAGAACGCATCCAGGCTGATTTGGCTGTGTCGTGAGCAACAAATGAAGAACTGCACCGATCGAATGAGGAATTGCGCAGGGATCTACAAAATCAGGTAGGCGAACGTGAGGAGGAAGATCAAGAACCTGCGCCGCCGCCCAAGGAGTTCCTGATGTCGTTTTCCTAAGCGATCATGGATGCAGTGATACCAGCCACGTTCGTAGGGCCCAAAGTCACTTTCACCGGTATGGAAGACCCAAAAGCTCATCTGACGGCTTTCCATACGCAGATGATGTTGGTTGGAGGCTCTAACGCGGTGCGATACAAGCTGTTCATGAGCACTTTGGTGGGAACAACGATGGATTGGTTCATCAGTCTCCCTGATGGCCACGTGACGTCGTTCTCACAACTCACTAAGTTGTTCAGAGAACAATACATCGCGAATCGGGCTCCCCGTCCATTTCTTACGATCTTTTTGACGTAAGGCAGTATCAGGAAGAGTCCCTGAAGGAGTTCCTCAACCGTTTTGGGGCACAGGTGGTGAGGCTAAACACCAAGGACGAAACGATGATGGTGCATGCCTTTAGAAAGGGCATCGTTCCAGGACTTTTCAGCGAGTCACTCATCAAGAACCGCCTCAAAACTTTCACCGAGATAAGGCACCGCACGGTGGCTCACATTGCGGCGGAAGGGGAAGTTAACAAGAAGCGCACGTGTGTGGAGAGGCTGAAGATACCCCCTAAGACCGACAAGAAGCTCAGGCCCAACAAGAACGTCTGGTGTGAGTTCCACCAAGAGTTCGGTCACCCCATACACAACTGTTTGGCGCTGGGACACCAGCTAGACGAGCTGGTAAAGAACGACTTCCTGAGGGATTACTTGCAGGAAACACAGGGTGTCGAGGATGTGGCGGTGACAGGGGTGACCAGGGGCATGAAATTCCCGTGCATGGTGAAATTCACACCATTGTGGGAGGTTTTTCAGGAGGAGGTTGCACCGCTTCCCAGTGGAAGAAGTATGCACGGGCGGTGATGTCGTTAGAAGCACAAAGGGCAGATGATGCCTTTGACGTTGACCTTGTCTTCACCAAGGCCGACCTCCGAGATGTCGTTCCCCACGACAATGATCCGGTGGTGATCTCAGTAGTAACCGTTGGGAGGAAGGTGCACCGTGTACTGGTGGATCAAGGAAGTTCGGCGGACGTGATGTTCTAGACGACTTTCAACAAGCTACAGCTGTCCCCTGACATGTGTACGGCTTCACGGGAGACCAGGTGGAGGTGCATAGGCAGTTAGAGCTGAGGACCACCTTCACGGATGGTACCACGTCCCGCACGGAGAACATTAGGTACCTCGTTGTCAATGCCCCCTCTGCTTATAACATGCTGCTAGGTAGACCTACGCTGAACAGGCTGGGGGCGGTACCGACGACAAGGCGAAGATGAAGCTACCTAACTTGGCGGGAAAGGTGATTACCATCAAGTCAGATCAGAAGGAGGCCAAGAGGTGTTATGAGAAAACCTCAAAACAAAGAGGGGGTATTCATGGTCACTACACGTGCATCGCACTCAGAAGAGGTTGCTCGGACCGAGATCATTCACTCAGAGATCACCCGAGAGGGGCGAGTGCAGAGAGGGGTACCCGCGGTCACCATTCGGGAACCAAGTGAAGAGAGGGCTACCAAAGCAGAGATCGCCCGAGAGAGGCGACCTGAGCCGGTCGGTAACGTGAGGGAAAGAAAGATTGGAGGAAAGTTCTTCAAGCTTGGTCGCGTTCTCGACCAAATAGCATAGGATCGGACTGCCGAGGTCATAGCATGACACCTAGATGCCTTCGCATGGTCTGCCTCGGACATGCCTGGCATAGACCCAGACTTCCTGTTTCACCGCCTGACCATGGACCCCAAGGTTCGACCTGTCCGCCAGAGACGAAGGAAGTTTAATGAAGAGAGGAATCAGGTCATCAGGGAAGAGATGTAGAAGTTGTTGGGTGTTGGCCACATCAGGGAGATAAAGTACCTAGAGTGGTTGGCGAACGTGGTCTTGGTGAAAAAGGCCAATGGAAAGTGGAGAATGTGCGTTGATTTCACGGACCTCAACAAGGCATGCCCGAAGGACTCTTACCCTCTGCCAAGCATCGACGCGTTGGTAGACAACGCCTCAGGTTGCAAGATGTGTTAGAATATATGGCCTTGAACGAGAGCGGGGGTGAATTGTTTAAAGGGGGTTTTCGAAAACTTTTTAAGCTAGAACAAAATCCTTTGAATGAAACTCAATCAGAAATTCAGTTAGCCAAGATATAAAGCACAAAACAGGAAAGCACCAGAAAAACAATCGGTTGTTTATACCAGCAAAGCAATAACAACTGAATTTAAATGAGTTTAAGGGAAGAAAGAAATATACAAACAGTTTATACTGGTTCACTCTTAAACCAAGAGCTACATCCAGTCCCCAGAAGCCACTGGGCATTCCACTAAGCAATCAAATACAAATTACACCCAAAACCACCAAAGAAGTGACCTTGAACCCTTCAAGAAACACACTTCCTTTGGCACAACACACAACACTCCTTGGCTTACAACACCAGAAAGTACAAAGTATTCAGAACAAATTACACTTGTTTACAGAATAAGCTTAAATCAATACAGATGTAATCTTATTCCACTCTCTCTTAAGAAAACCAAAGCTGAAAAGTGAATGTTCAAAACTTGAAAGCAATTTCTCACAACTGAAAAACTCAAATCTATTTTTATTGTTTTTTTATAAAACATAAACAAACTATTTAAGCATTTAATAGAGGAGCGTATTCAGTTGAAAAACATTTAAAGCACACTCAATTAACAAAACAAAATTTCTGTTAGGATTTTCAAACAAACAATCGATTGAAAGCACGAAACAATCGATTGTTTTGGTTTGATAGCAAGTCAACCAACCAAAACAGTTTTCAACCTTTTCAAAAACACCTAAGAGTAAAACAATCGGTTGTTTCGACAAAACAACAGGTTGTTTTTCACTTAGTT
>Ga0123342_1006349_pt1 | contig 16469 bp, 5 predicted proteins | sample Turbeawhitnodule_FD_89960 | JGI IMG/M metagenome (GOLD analysis project Ga0123342, IMG submission 89960) | Root nodule microbial communities of legume samples collected from Mexico - Turtle bean Mexico white nodule | ecosystem: Host-associated > Plants > Roots > Nodule | place: Mexico: Nepantla... | reverse complement strand
TAATAATAATATAAATTATATTAATAATAATAATATAAATTATATTAATAATAATAATATAAATTATATTCATATTATTAATATTATATTCATATTAATAATATTATTAAAATTATTAATACTATTAATATTATTGATATTATTAATACTATTAATACTATTCATAATATTAATACTATTCATACTATTCATATTATTAATATTATTATTAATAATAAGTATAATAAAAATCATAATAATACTAAAGAATTTGTCTGGTGTAGTGATTAAAGTTTTTCTAGTCACTGAACACATGGTATAAATGCTTAGATGGCCTACATAGTATCGCAATTATAGAAACATTATTTAAAATATTCAAGATACAAGTAAATAATTTAGTTAGTTTTTTTTATCATCAAAACATAATAACATAAACTCAACTTATGATTTTTAGTCATAAACTCCATAGAGTATCCTCATGTATGATTTTTGCTTCCTTGCAATGGGATTGGAATCTACTAGGGGCGTTTGAGGAACATATGTGGTGAGAGTCGTAGGTCTTCATGGTTAATGAGCTCCACTCTCAGAGCCTGTATTTGAGATTTTGGGAGGTGGCACTTTGAACCCCAACGTTGAGTTAAAATGAAATTATAGAACTAAGATTATTGATGTACTGTTGGAACTCATTGTGTCTTTGTGAAAGGGAAGAGAGAAAGAAAGAGAGAAACAGAGAAAATGCATAGAGAGAGAAAATTTATTATAAGAAAAGGCACTTGATGACACAAAGGAAAGGAACAACACATATAGGCACAAAGACTATCTAACGGGTTTGTAAGGGGACCATATAAGAGGTGAAATACATACATAAGCTTCAAGGTAAGTTATATTACAGACACCCCCTTGTAAATTGATGGTTAATTTTGGAACAACCAATTTAATCTTGAATAACTGAAGTGAAGATCCTGAGAGTTGTTTGCTAAGAACATTTGCGATTTGTAACGTGGATAGGATATTCGTGAGTTTAAGTTGTTTTTGTTGAAGAGAATCTTGAACAAAATGCGGATCAAGATAAAAGTGTTTTGTTTTGTAGTGCATTATATGGTTTTTCGCAATAAGAAATGCACCAAGATTATCAGTGTAAATCTTTGGTGTAGAAGAAGGAACACAGAGTTCAAGAAGAAGATTGGTAGCCCATTTGATTTCAGACAAGGCAACAATAACATTACGGTACTCAACTTCAATACTACTCCTTAAGACAACCTTTTGTTTACGCGATATCCATGCAACATGATTATGACCGAGGAAAACAATGTACCCATTATTGATTTTTTGTCATCAGGGTCTGGTCCCCAATCAGCTTAGCAAAGAAATTGAGATCTAGATGAGAATATCGTCCTAAGAGAAGGCCATGAGATATAGTTCTAGTTAGGAATTTTGACCACTTGAACTTCTTAACGCGAGCAAGTGTTTGAGAGACATAGTAAGTTTGTAGTTTAGTCTAGATTTGATGAGAGGAATCAAAATCCACCTTCTTTGTGAGTAAGAGAGTGGACATAGAAGCCAACAATCAAGCTACAATTAACTGATCTTGCTTATCATAATTAAGAAAAGCAACACTCACAAGATCAACACGAGCATCTTCAGTGACAAATTTTGCAGGAATAGAAGACTCATCCAAGAATCACAATAATTTTAATCCTCTTAAAATAAAAAGAACCCTTTGTTTATAAGATAGTTATCATCATCTAATTCAAGATTGATAGGAGTATATGTGAGGAATGCATAAAGCAAAAACAAATATTTTTTTGGATTTGTGGAAGGAGAAGATGATTGAACTATATTGATTCTTGATATCATGTGAGAGGGAAGAGAGAGAAAAAAAGAAAAACAGAGAAAATGCCAAAAGAGAAAAAATATTATTTTGTGAAAAACCACTTGACAACACAAAAGAAATGATCAATATATATTATAGACATAAAAACCGTCTAACGATCAAATACATATATAAGCTTAAGGTAAGGTATAGTAGTGCGTGAACAGTCTTTGGGTGCTTCGAATGGAAAATACTATTGATTGGTGTTTGAAAATGCTGTGAAACATTACGTGACAGTCTTTGCCTGTTTCCAATGGAAAATACATTGAGTGGTGTTTGAAAATGCATTTGTGCCGCCTTTTTGCATTTGAAACATGAGAATGGAATACATAAAGTCCTGTCTCGGTGCCCGTGGTTTTGAGAAACATACTTCTGATTTAATTATAAGACGTAGTAATTGCATTATTCACGTGTCAAAACATTAGTCACAGGCGCTACATTTATAATACGTTGAAGCTTATATGGTGGGTATCTCTTGGTGTTAGAGAATCCATATTTATTAATTGGAAAATCATCTCTTGATACTACTATTTTATTAAGTACCTCTACTTAATAACTGCTTTTTAAATAAAATATTATATAACAATAAACTAATAATATAGAGTATTTAACAACTGATTTTTTAATAAAATATTATATAACAATAAAATAATAATATATAAAGCTGTAAAATGAATAGTGGTATTAATGCATCGCGATTCTTATTAATTACATAGTGTTATTAATAATCGAGTATAGTGTTTATCAGGAAGTTAATATTGTCATTCAACATCTTATATTCAAGGCAAGTAATTCAATAACTGGTATAACAATTTATTAAATATTTTTTTTTCTAAATAAAATTCATGCAACAATATTGATAAATAGTTTATATTATTTTTATTTGTTGTACAATGTGTAAGAGTATCAAGCATACACAAAAACTATAAGAAACACAAAAATCTAAAATCTATCAAAATTTCAAAAATTAAAAAATATCAACACAAATATCTTTTTATGTCAAAAACTACATACATTCTCGTTGGAACCAAATAAATAATTTCATAATTGTCTTATTCTAAAAATAATAAAAAAATAGTATGCACATGTTTTTTTTTAATTTGAACTGTTCATCTTCTCTTTCGTGTTGTTGAAATAGAAAATTTTACGTGTGCACCTTAAATGCGATTTCTTCTTTCAAATCTTCTTCAGAAAACATATCTTTTTGCTTAAAGCCTCTTGATGTTGGTAGACATTTAATTGGCACAAATTTCACTTGTGAGCTCCATCATTCTTCTCTTAGATGCTGAGAAAGGAAACTTCTGCTTTCGGCTTTATGTACTTCTTTAATTCCTTTTAATAGTTTATGGGAATAAGATAAGTGTAAGTGAACAATATAACTCTGAGTTTAAATCATGGATATCACTCAAACAATGTTTTAGAATATTTGTGAATTATATAATTTTTTTATACTCAGTTATCTCATGTTTAATTCTACATTAAAAAACTTTTGAAGTTAATATTGATTTAGAAAAATGAAGCATATAACTAGGATATTATCCCATTAATTATATTTCAAAAAACCTTTGATATAGAAACAATTTAAACTCTATTTTTCGAAGACTAATATTTCCCAGTTTCTTTCTAAAAAATTTAATCAAATAATCTTATTTGAAAATAATGTTTTTCTATAATTTAGTAATGTCAAATAAGATTTGGAAAACACAAACGCAGTGTAATAAAATATTCCAAGAATGGAAAGATCAAGCATGGACACTTCCCTGCTATTGTGTTTCATCTGATGCTTAGGCATGCATCTAATGCTTGTGAACTTGTGCATTTGTCTTGTGTTTCTTAAGGGGTTTCGTCTGTTGTGAGTTTTTGATAAGTTCATCAATACTAGGTTCGTCTGATCATTCTCAACTACATCGTCTCATCCTTCTTTTGATGTGTTCTTTCTACGAACTTCGTCTGATACGTCCTTTACGATAGTTTCTTCTTATGTGATGCTTTTATATCTGATTGTATTTTCAGCCTAATATTCTTTCTTTTTAAATGTTCTCTTTGAATATATTATCTAATTATAGAATGAACAAAAAGATTGGATCGTCTAACGAGTGTTATCATTATTTTGCCTAATTTTTCTGTTGTTGTAGTGAGTCTTGCTTTTTTTTTTTCTCTTTTGTTTTTGTTTGATTTTCTACTACATATAAGTGAGCTTTGTCATATCACACACCTTATAATGTTTGTTATCATCAAAACATATAGACGCTCATAATATGAGATCGTCGGATGGATATTGGTTCGTCTACCAACTCAACAATGACACCAAATTCACCCAATTTGGGCAAACACAAAAACTCATTGTTGTGTTAACCAAGACAAGATTTGTTGATAATTTTTCCAAACCTTCTTAATATCATTGCAAACCCATTTGAAATTATTTAGCATTTAGAGGGATAAAAACACTCGACTCCTAATTTTCTTTTTAACTCTCAACACCAAAATTTAACTAGTGATGACAAACATAAAAAGTGACTTACTGGATAAACAAATTAAAGATAATTTGGTTTCACCCTAAACCTTCTCAACATCATTGGGGATCCATTTGAAGTTATTTAACATCAAAAGGGCTAAAAGTTCTTTAAAGCACAATTTCTTACTCACGATAACAAAGTATATTAGTTAAAAAAAAACATAAAAATTATTCACTAGGTCAACCAACTCAAGATAGGTCAACCAATTCAAGATGGATTGATTTGTTTGTCCAAACCTCCCAAATATAATTGGGAGTCAATTTAAAATTGTTTAACATCAAAAGACAAAAATATCAATTGCAAGTCAATTTGAAGTTGTATCAAGTAAGTACAATTATTTTGTTCTTATGATACCAAATTCAAATAGTCAGTGTTCTGAATATTTTATTAAGTCTTCTAACTCAAACTCAAGATGAGTTGTTTCAGTCATTAAACCTTTTTCAACATTGTTGGGGTCGATTCTATAGCATTAAAACATTTGAGGGCAATTTTTTTACAAACGAATTAGGATTTTTTCTCAAAAGAATTCCATTTTACGCAAAATAATAAAACTCAAAGAACAAGATAGTAATTTTTCAGAAATTAAACTTTTATTTATTAAATATTATTTAAGAAAAGAAAATATAAGGTTAGAATGGGGTTATCTTGAAATTCAATTTTTCTTTGCTTTACAAACAGGTTTATTTCTGTAATTAAATTTTAAAGAATTTTATTTTTGTAAATATTTTTGCAAATGGATTTCTTATAAAAAATTTACAAAAATTAGTGTTGAAAATATAAACTTTCAACGTTAGTGTCATTCGTTACATGTCAAATGAGTTATTTCCATCAGTCAATTCTCCTTGGTTCTTGGCGCCAAATTTACGAGTTCCTAAATCCATTCATTCTCGCCGGTGTTCTCTCTCATAGTTTTTCTTTTTTTAAAACGTTATTATGATATAATGATATTTTTTTTTTAATTTTTTTTTTAATTTTCTCGTTCCGTCATGCCGCGTTCTCCGGCCACCACTTAGAGAAAAAGGAACGATTTTGGTTTGCAGAGAGAAAATAGAAGAAAGAAATTTCTTTCCTTTATTTTGTTGCTGTTTTTGATGAGTGAAATGAATCGAGGGGCTCCCATTGCTTGCAGGACGCGTAACAACAAGAGAAAGTTGTTTGAGAATGCTTTACTAATGAGTCGGAAGAGGAAGAAGGCGCGGGAACAAGAAGCTATTTTCTCCAATGGTGTAGGTGCAAGTGTGAAAGTTGAACCTGGGTCCGTCGCTTCGTTGACATCTTCTGCTGCTCTTGCAATGAACTGTGAAATAGTATCGGAACGTGGTTCTCAGCGTCTGGGAGAGCATATGGGCGACCCTATTGTAATCAGTGATGGTGATGATGGCAGTGAGGCTGAAGAGGGGTTGAGGGATCCTGAGAGCGATATATTTTGGGTTAAAGTGGAAAGCAAGAGTGAGGAGGATGAAGGGTCTTTAGTGTTGGGTGATAAAGTTGGGAACTTTGGCGATGATGACTATGGCCGTGAATATGAAAACCCGGTTGCATTGTCGACTGATGAAGATGAGGATGATCATGGTGATTTGCTTGTGTCTTCAACTGAGAGTGAGGATGATGAGACGAGCGATGAAGATTTTCTGGTTACCAATGATGGCGATGATGATGGGTTTGAGACTGAAGACTCAACGAGTGACGACAGTGATGGCGATGATGGTTGTTGTTGTGGTGGTGATGTGAGGGGGGTTCACAGGAAGACGGTGAAGGGTATGGTGAGAAAGATGGAGAGTGATACTGAAAGCAGTGGAATTTGCAAAAGGAAAGGTGAAAGGAAAGGTAATGATCAGGTAGATGAGGAGGAGCAATGGATTGGCGCTGATTGTACTAGTGCGACCTCTAGTAAATCTGAGATTTACAAGAAGGAAGGAAAACATGCAACACATAAACATGAAGCAAAGAGAGTGCAAAATGTCATTGCTGATTTTGAAGTCTGTGGTGTTCACGGGGGAAATTCAGGTTGTTCTCTGCCTTCTGAAGTCCTGGAGAATATGAAAAAAAGTGATAGAGGTGATCAAAGTGCGACATTGCAGCAACAGATAGGAGATTCAACTGTGGTCGAGAAGAGCGGGAGCAAAAAACATATCAATGCCATTGACCGGGTGAATACTGATGTAATTGAAAGAAAAGAGAATCAACACAACAAAGGAACAGGTCTGAGGAGTGTTTCTTTTAGTCCAAAAAACCAAGAGAAGATAGGAGATTCTGCTAAAATTGTAATGGAAAAGGACAAGGAAGGGAAACATAAATATTGGTTTAATAGCAATAACCGTGAGAAGGTCAGGGTGGTGGATGATGAAACTGGTGACAAAGAGTTGCATGAACTCCTAAGGATGCCATCTACATTGAAAAACAAATGTTATAAATTTTTTACTGAATGTTTTATGGGCAAGAGTAATTCGGTTAAGGATGATTCAAATAAGTTGGATGAAAAGGATGATGATGTTGCTGAGGGTCAGACTCAGCCATTAGTTTCTAGGCAGCCAATCCCTTTTCATTGTGGCTTTATGAACGAAGAAGAACCTATAGAAAAGTCAGAGCAAGAGAAGGAGTTAGATGTGTTGTGGGGTGAAATGGATATGTTGCTTCGAGTTGAAGAAATTGGGACCCAGGTAAATCTCTTTCACTAGTTGAAAGACTAAAGAAAAGTACATAAATGATGTTAAGAACCTAAATTTTAAGTTGGTATTTTTAGGTATATTTGTAGGGCTTAAGAAGGATGCTAGTGGTGTGGTGATAGCATGTTATTTTGAATATTTGAGTTCGGTCTTGAATTCTTCATGAATTCATATATGTTCGAACAAAATGTTATTTATATGAGAGGAGTAGTGTTTTTGGTTTTTGTATTTCTCACATAGCATTCATAACCAACAATGCAATGCAAACACTCGAAGTTAGTAACTAACTTTGTATGTTTTAATTCCAGGTTAATAATATAGGGACAAATGAAGCAAGAGAAAACGAAGAAAGTCCAGCCTCGAAGTGCAAGCATGACACTATTTTTAACGAGCAGATTGGAATATATTGTAGATGGTGTGGTTGGATCGAGACTGAAATCAAATATATCACGCCACCATTTGTAAGAACTGTCTGGACTTGATGATTATTTATAGAAAAACAATTTCATTACGTTTGGATGTTAAGTATACTTTGTAATTGGCAATTTTTGTCCTAGTATCTTTTCACTTATGAACTTAGGCAAAAAAGTAGATATGTGTTATTATCTGTTGAACTATGAAACATCACTATTGTTAAGTATGTATGTGTTTTTTTCTTTTTAAAAAAGAAAAAACAGGGATTGACTGCTGCTGCGGAAACCATAGGACTTAAATAAGTTTTTGCTACTTTGTGTTTTGTTCTGATTTGATGTCATGCTTAATGAAATCCATAGGTTGATAAAAATTACTGAAGTACGAGTCATTTTTGGGGTTGTGCTTAATATAGGTGGATTCTGAAAGATATGGTGGTAGAAGGGTGGCATCTGATGGAGGTAACATCTCGAAATTGGATAGGGCTCTGTTGAATGAGTATGATGATGACTTGGAGGAAATTTGGTCTCACAATGAAGGCACAGTTTGGGACCTTATTCCTAACATTAAACAAAGCTTGTATCCTCATCAACAAGAAGGGTTTGAGTTTATTTGGACAAACTTGGGAGGAACTATTGACCTCGCCAAATTGAAGACTGTTAACCCATGCAATGAAGGTGGCTGCATTATTTCTCATGCTCCTGGAACAGGAAAGACGAGGTTGACCATGGTGTTTCTTCAGACATATTTGCAATTGTTTCCAAAGTGTCTACCTGTTATCATTGCTCCTTCCAACATATTGCTTACTTGGGAAGACGAGCTGAGAAAGTGGAACTTAGGAATTCCATTCCATAACTTGAACAGTACTGAATTATCAGGAAAGGAACAAGTCATCAATGAAGTTGATTGGTCTGGCAATCAGAGGCAGAATAAGGATGCCATACGGATGGTGAAGTTGTGTTCATGGTACAAAGAGAAGAGCATTCTATTAATCAGCTACAACTTGTATGAGAAGCTAGCAGGGGCCACGTCTGAGGGTGATGGGGAAAAAGATAAGAATAATGGAAAGATCGAGAAAAAGAAACATGCAAGGACAAGGGAGTACATTGAAAGTGGAATGGGAAAGGTTCTGCGTGACTATCCTGGTTTGCTAGTACTTGACGAAGGACACACTCCTCGGAATCAGAATAGTTATATTTGGAAGGTTCTTTCTGAAAGTAGAACTCAGAAGCGAATTCTTCTCTCAGGGACTCCTTTTCAGAACAACTTTTTGGAACTTTACAATATTTTGTGCTTAATGAAACCATCCTTTCCTGACAGCATCCCACAAGAACTCAAGAAGTTTTGCCAAAGTAGACTTATGCACCGAAGGAAAGCATCAAAAGACATGAGTTGGGAACCTGTTTCTTCTCGAAATCCAGCTGATGAAAAAATAAAACAGCTAAATTTGCTGATGAACCCCTTTGTTCATGTTCACGACGGTAGCATTCTTCAGAAGAACCTTCCTGGGTTGAGAGAATGTGTGTTGGTTCTGAAGCCAGACACTTTTCAGCAAGAAACTCTAGAGAGCATTGAATACGCTCAAAACGTTCTAAACTTTGAACACAAGTTGGCCTTGGTCTCAGTCCATCCATCCCTTTTCCTCAGCTGCTCTTTGTCAAAAAAAGAAGAATCCATTGTTGACAAGGGTAAGTTGGAAAAAGTTAGATTGAACCCTTATGCAGGAGTGAAAACCAAATTTCTGATCGAGTTTATAAGACTATGTGATGCAGTTAATGAGAAAGTCCTTGTTTTCAGCCAATTCATTGATACTTTAAACTTAATCAAGGACCAGCTCGAGTCAGCCTTCAATTGGACTTTGGGGATGGAAGTGTTATATATGTATGGCAAGCTTGACCAAAAACAAAAACAGTTCCTCATTAATAGTTTCAATGAAGCAAATAGCCAAGCAAAGGTGTTACTTGCTTCTATAAAAGCATCTTCTGAAGGCATTAGCTTAGTTGGAGCTTCAAGGGTCGTGATTCTTGATGTTGTTTGGAATCCCTCAGTCGAAAGGCAAGCTATTTGCCGAGCATACAGACTAGGACAAAAGAAGGTTGTTTTCACTTATCATCTACTTGCCCAGGGCACCCCTGAATGCACCAAATACTGCAAACAAGCAGAAAAGAACCGGTTATCTGAACTGGTTTTCTCAAATAGAAATGCTGAAAGCGATAAGATCAAGAGAAGGGGAGTAATGCTTGAGGATTTTGAAGATAGAGTTCTTGATCTCCTGGTTCAGCATGAAAAACTCAAGGAGATGATTGGTGAATGTATAATCCAACCTAAGAAGAGAGATTTGGAGATTTTGGGCCCCTGATCCTTTGATTATTGGAATTTCGTTAAGTTAGATACGAATGAATCATATTTTTTGTTGCTAATGGTTAAATACCAAAGTTCTTTATTGGCTCCTTGATTGTGTGCCGATATGTTTGTTGCACAATTTATATCCAGAATCTTTTAGTGTGATGTTGAATTTTGAAGCTGTTTAGTCTTGCCTGTATGAACAGATTACTGCTTGAACAACTCGGGGCAGCTAGCAACCTAAATGCAATTGCAAACTCAATTTGTGAAATTTGATAAAGGTGTGACTCAAGTAGGAAGAGTCACTACTATAGCTTGAATAATTTTACATAGACTTATTAACCATAGATTAGACAATTGTTTATGTAATTCTTGTTGCAAAATATGCTTTATGAGAAGAGGTCGATTGTAGATGTTCACGTCACATGATAGGTACAAGGTCTACGTTTCTCGATCTTAGATGCATGAAGGTTAGAAGGTGGTCTTCGGAGGAATCAGAAAGGGTAAGATCTTTGGAATCGATATTGTCGATATTTCTACCTTTGTTTCAATTAAAAATGTTTTGTATGTTGAATAACTCATATATAACTACTAAGCATATGTCAACTGTACGTTGAAGACTTTGCTTTCCTGGTAAATGGTTCAACATATTCCACGTGGTGTCACTAGTCATTATAATCTATACCAGTGTTCCTTTACTAAGATCAAACCTTTGTTGGGCCAAGACGCTGAAGAAGTTGTTGCGCGTAGACGCTTAAGGGAGGACTGGTGATGAAGTTCTTTCTTTGGTTTGGAATGATTTTGTTGAATGGAGAAGACATGACACCGAAAAATAGGATCAAAAATGGGTTTGGAACAATGGGTGTTGTAGGAGAATCGTATTAGGATAGAGGTCAAACCAACCTTCTAGTTATTTCTAAGGCTTTTACACTAAAGAGTGAAACCAAAAGAAAAGAGAGACTTAACAAAATTTGCACTCTAGATTTCGTTGTTGAGCTGCGAAGAAAGTTAAATATATATATATATATATAATTACTATTTATATAGAATTTACTATTTTACACTTTTATTTTAAACAAATTAATATTATTTTATTTAAAATAGAATTATAATTAAAATATAAAAAATTATAATTAAGATTATAAAAAAAATATATTGTAAAATAACATAATTAATCATTATATATATATATATAGATAATAAATTATAAACATAAATAATAATAATAAAGAAATAAATTTATATAATAATTATATTAACTACAAAAAATTAAAGATAAAAATAATAATGTTATTTAATATAAAAATAAGTTTTTATCAAATATTTATAATTATAAATATTTAAATAATATTTTAAATAAAAATAATTATAATTTATAAATAAATAAATCAAATTATGTTTTTAACAATTTTTAAATATAAGGGTAAATTTGTAATTATCAATTAAAAAAATATAATTTCAATCACATCCATCACATCACCCACAAACTTTTATAAATTTTTTTTATTTTTTTTACCTTAATCCAAACATCCTAACTTTATTTACCCTTTCCCTTCAAATCATCTCAAATTCACTCCATCATTTCCACTTCTTAATCCAAACAAAGCATTAGAGAAATTTTGAAACCAAACAAACATATATTCATTTTACAATTCAAGTCTTAATTTTACATAAGAGAAGCTCTCTATTTATAGAGCTAAAGTGACTATTAAAACTCTAAAAAACTCTTCATTGGTGGCAATCCATGTCTCTAAAAGCTCTCCATTGACAAGTTGACATGTGGCACAAGGGAGAGAAGACAAGGAAGGAGGTGCCTCATATGTTTCAAGAAGAGGAAAAGTCACTTTGTGGAGAAGGAAGGAAGGTGCCATGTTGGAAGGATTTTGTGGGGGCCAAGCTGACTTCCTTTTGGACTTTTGATTATCTGCAATCCTAGATTAAAATGCTCCGAATACAAGGTTCAAAATTCTTAAAAAAAATTAAAGACAAAAATTAAATTCCTATGTACTTTATCCAAGTTTTACAACACTTCAAAAGGAGAATTTTTTAGAAAAAAATCTTCTGATCCAAACTTTTTTTTTTAGCCTAATTATTTTGATAGCTGGGATGGTACTCCATCAACTTGTTAAAGGAAAATACCATCTACATTATAGAATGGCATCTTGCTACTGTAGAGTCCTTCCCTTAATGTAAGGCCAAGTTAGACACTATCAGACCAGAAGTTGAGAAGATTTTAGATTTGAGTATGAATGCTTCCACTAAACTACCTAAGACTGTTGTTGTTCATAATCAAGTGCTTGAAGTTGATGTTGTTCAGTCTTCTGAAGCTTCTTAAGAGCATGCAGTTGTTGAAGATCTTCGAGATGCTCAAGATACTGAAGTTTTCTCAGCAAGTATTTGAAGAACTTACAGAGGCCCCTTAGCACTTGGAGATGGTGCTTTCTCCTAGACCATCTTCACCTGTTGGTGTTGTTCAAGAAGCTCCAGATGCCATGTTCAACACAACTTAGTTAATGATACAACATGCTCTGCAAAGTGAAAGATGTCCAAGAATGTTTAAGAGAGATGGAGGAGAGAGAAAAAAAATCAGAGGCTTGAACATGTTCTTGCCTACTTTGCTACCAAAAACTTCAAAACTCCTTTATTGAACTCCTTAATTAGCTAAGAGCTCCTTTAGCCACTCCTCCACCATTTTAGTAGCTCCCTCAACCTTAATCGCAAGAGTGATAATTTCTTTTAAGGAATCCCTTTTAGTGTAATGTCAAAAAAGGAAAGAAAATATGTTTTTGTGAATATTTGTTTACGTTATTTCATTTTCTTATCTTGCATTTACATTAGTTGAATCTCTTTATTTTATTTGTTGTTATTGATTGATTATATTTGTACACAAAACATATGAACATAATACATGTTGCTTCATGATACTATGTATTATTGAGTATTTTTCACTTATATAAACTCTAATATTTTCTTTGATGTTTTTGATAACTTATTTTTGTTATCATAAAAAAAGAAGAGATTTTTTAGACATTGGACTGTTTAAGATCTCACTAAACAATCTTATTAATGAAATTTTGATGATAATAAATACTATGATTATATATATATATACTAACAAAGTGATTTATGTGCATATAAATATTAAATAGAAGTTTATATGTCCTAATCAATAGACTATCTATGGTTTTATGGTTTTGTCGCAGTTTCTATCACATGTCTTTAATTATAACTATGATCAGTGATAATTTTATCTCTATACAAAAATACCTTTCTATAAAATATTAGTTCTAACAAACCTAAAATTATGCTTTAGAAACTCTTTATTAAATGATTTTTTGAGATAAGTTAATATATTAAATTTTATTCATTTTTTATTTTAATATTAAAGTCTGTGTAACCAACTTTAGTTGCAATGATCATATATTCTTGATTGCTAATTTTTATTATTATTGTAGTATATTTTCTTGAAACTAATTAACAACAATGTCCAATTTGTATAAGTTATTTAGAAATTAATTAGTTAAAAATAATAATAATTTTATAATATTCATAATCAAATAATTAAGAGGAATGATCGTTAATATATTCAAGTTATACGGCATAATATACATTTAAAGTTTTACTTTTATAAAATGTATATTACTAATGTCAATAATTTAATTCTGCATTAAGAATAATTTTGATTTTGAAAAACTGTTACAAAATTAATCACTAGGATAATATTTTTAAAGAATACGAACAACAAACTTTGTCTTTAAATATTAATAATAATATATAATTATGTTGTAATTCATTTCCAAAATACTATATTTATAACATGGTTATAGTAGAAAATTAATTTTAGAAATGTTTTAATTTGTCTATAGAAAAGCTTTTTTTAAAAATTAAATTTTGAATATATAATCAAGTTTTGTGGCGTAACGCGTTGGAAGTTGCTATGTTTTAAACAATGCTATTATCGATGTAAATAGATTAAGTCTCTATTAAGAACAAATATGATTTTCAAAACTATTACATTTTTTTACAAAAAGGAAATTTGTAAAAGATTTAAAAATTAATTAATTTGTTATAATAAAAAAAATACTATAGTACGATATTAATTTTAAAATATGAATAGCCAATTAAAAAATGATAATAATAACATATTTTATTAATTTTTAAAATATTTTATTTATAATATTGGCTATAGGAGGATAATTAAACCCGTTTTAGTTCACGTATAAAAAATATTTACAATATTAAAGAATTAAGAGGAGCGGTTTTGTATATAGAATCAAGTTTTGTCATAATTTATTCGAATTTGTTATTTTTGTACCATAAATATAACTGAGGAGAATAATTTAATTTTATTCTATGAATAATTTTTATTTCCGCAATCAATTGTGGTTTTAAAATAGAAAAAAATGGTAATAAATTAAAAAAATTAATTGATTTATTAAAATTAGGAATAATTATTATAGTAGGATATTTAGTTAAAATAATATGAATAAACAATTATTCGTGTTTAAAAAATCGTAACAGTATATTATTACTATATTTTGATTAATTTGTAAAAAATATTTTACTTATAATCTGGGTATGGTATAATATTAATTTTTCTGACATTCAGCAGTTAATATAAATTTAAATTTGATGGTTAAATATTGAAGTTTGCTTGTTTTTATTTTGTGTTTAATAATAACATAACAAGGAAGAAATAGATTAGGTTTGACAATTATATGTTGGGTGAAATCAACTATCATTGAAGTATATGATGTGTTATTTTAAAGTTTCAAATTTTAAAACACACACCTTTCCATTTAAAAAATATATAATTAAAATTAATAAAAATAATGTTTATGTTTCCGCTGATATATAATAAATATATAATACGAAAAATGTAGTTGAATAAAATACATATTAGAATAGTTATTTTTTTTTAAATAACTTAAAAATAGTATGTAAAGGAAGTTTGTACACCTTATTAGATATGCATGAGGATTTGTATATTTATAATTGAGATTTTAATTCTCCGACTCGATAAAAGTTTTGTACACATCATTATGGCTATAAGTCAGAACATGCACGCGAGGTTTGTATATCCCATTATACATTATTTTGATCCTCATTACAGTCAATACATGCACGCGGGATTCTTACACCCTGTTACCGCTCTTATTGTGATTTTAATCTTCACTATATCCTTCCCCGAGGCATCCCTCATCTTGGCCAGATAAGATCTAAGGCACTCCACTTCACTTCTTGTTCACTTTCTTTAATTAAGCATGTAAATTTCTTCTCGTTAGAGCGAGACTCTCTATTTCACTCATGTAGGTCAAAGTAGTAGCTTTACTAAGACAATTACGTACTCCTACCCATATCGACAGTCAAATACTTACTCAATTCCACCAATTCTGCTTCCAAAATATTATGGGACTCAACCCTGGTACGTTTTTAGCTCAAATGTTTCGATTAACTATATTAATCTATTTTAATATCATGTTGTTTTAAAATGATTTTTATCTTCCTATTTCTTGTTTAAAATAAACTAGTTAACTATGAGTTGATGTTTTTTCAACTTAACAAAAGGTTTAACTCATACAAAACTTTGGTATGATTAGACTCTTTGCCTTAAAATGTTTGAGTTTATGAAGATATGTACTGGTAATTAGTCCGATATCCTATTAAAAGGGAAAATAACTTATCTAAAAAATCAATTATAAGGTCTATTAATTATTAACAAATATTTATTAAATTTACTCAAGACCTTAGACAAAAATTAAAAGAATACCTGCTTGTGGTACTTCACATCGGTTAACAAAAATATAAACTTCGTTAACAAAAATATAAACTTCAAGAATTATATACATTATTTGAGATTAAGAAGAAAACAAAAAAATTAATTAGAACTTATGAAATACTCCTCTCTCATGAACAATTTTGGATGCTCTAACTAAAAGCCTTATTTTTTACAAATAACTTAAAATAGTTATTTAAAGTACATTTATTTTTTCATAAAACTGACCGAAATAAGAATTCTAAAATAAAATTCCATCCTAGAATTAAAAAAAAACTCCATGTCAATTATTCTAAATATAGACTAACCAAAATTATAGAAAAAAAAACTTATCTTTAGCTAATGTGATATTGTGTGATTCTTAATATCTCTGTATGAAAATTTGAATGGTTCTTGGAATCATAAGTTGGACTCTTAGCAGGCCTATATTTTGGAAATAATGTTCCTGACTTATAACTCACACATTACAAGAAAGTAAGGATTTAGCTGTCAAATTTTTTGCGTGGGCCAACTTTGGACACGAATATCGTCGGTTAAACAGACACAAAATTCACGCAAACTTAACTTTGAGGACAATCGACGCAAAACGGATGCACCTACCGATTTAATTTTTGTTTTTTTTTTAAAATCCATTTTGCGTCGGCCGCGACCCACACATAGTTTAATGTATGCATCGGCTTACATCGGCCACGACCCACGCATGTTTATATTTTAGATTTTAAAAATTTATTTATTTAAATTTATTTAATGTATAACATTATAAGATTTTTTTTTAATATAAGTTAGTTAAATTAAATTTATTAAATTAATTAAGTGTTTGATTTAAAATTAATTGAGTAAAAGAAAAGACGTATTTAAATTATTTAAATGTTATATAAAATATTTTATTATTTTAAAGATTATTT
>Ga0123342_1006348_pt1 | contig 16469 bp, 9 predicted proteins | sample Turbeawhitnodule_FD_89960 | JGI IMG/M metagenome (GOLD analysis project Ga0123342, IMG submission 89960) | Root nodule microbial communities of legume samples collected from Mexico - Turtle bean Mexico white nodule | ecosystem: Host-associated > Plants > Roots > Nodule | place: Mexico: Nepantla... | reverse complement strand
AGAAAAAAAGAAGCTCATTGCAAATCATATTTGAAGATAGAAAAAATCTTTTGATGAAGTTTTATATGTTGAAGAAAGGATGACCATAAAAACACAAATCCGGATCCACAAATTCGGAAGCTTCCCGGATCCGCAAATTCGGAAGCTTCCCAGATCCACAAATTTGAAACCTTCCCGGATCCACAAATTTGGAATCTTCCCAAAACCATAAATCTGGGATTTTACTGGAAGCAAAAAATCGAGATTTTACCATATTTTGTGATCCAAAATTCTATCGGATTTTATAATCTGGGATGGAAGAAAACACTTACGGAAACAAAAATCCATAAAAAAAACGGATGTGCAGATCCGAAAGCAAAGAAATTTACTTACCTTTGTCAAGAGCACTCTAAATCACCAACAAAAAATGTGAGATTGAAGGAGAAGGATTTGGAGGTGTCGCACTGCTTGTAAAACATGAAAGCGTGCTGTTGCTGGAACATGAAAGACACGACTGCGCAAGAGAAAATCTTTGCCTGCACCTCTTTAGGGTTTTTTTAGATTAAGGATATTTTTGGAATTTTAAAAACTAATAAGGGTGATTTAGTCTTTTCATAAGAGTGTGGGGGTGCAGGAAGAAAAATGTGGGGGTGCAAGAAGAAACTGCCTAAATAAATTATATAAAGTTGTTTAGGATTTCATGGGCCATGTATTGGGGCCTAGTAGCATAAAGTAATTGGACCAAATATTTGGGCCAAGTAGCATAGGTTTTTTGGCTTGTATTTGGGTCAATTTTAAAATATGACTAATTAGGGTTAAAAATGACTAGTTAGGGTAACAATTGGGCTTCTTTGAGCCAAATGTAACCCTAAAACGTCTAGGATATATTGGAGAACGAAAATACTTTAGCATGGAGCACATGGACGTCCACATTGAAACATAGGAGTGGAGAGGATTTAGCATGGAAGGTGTGAGTTAAACATGGAAAGCATGACTCCACATGGCACCTTCTCATTGGAGTGTTTTATTTTAAAGTTTAAACTTTTGGCTCCAAAATGTTCAGCTCTCTCTCCTATAAATTGAGGTGCTTGACTCTCATTTTGAAAGATTAATCTAATAGTGAATTGCTGCCAATTTTGTGTCAATCTCACTACTTGTCTCCTACCTCTATAGGATAGACAATTGATCTTCAAACTTTCATTCTACCAAAGTGAGATGGCCTCACCACTCACATTTCATACCTAACATGCACCTCCAAGGCAACCACATCTCCTAGGAGAGCCTTGACCGTGAGCATCCATTGAGCTTCCGCAAACTCCACCAACAATTATCCAAAGGATTAAGGCACTCTTCCATCACATTGTCTTCGTGCCATTGGTAAGCATTGTCTTCCTCTCTTCTTCTTCACCATTGATTTTTGTATGTTTTGTGTTTCTCTTATGTTTTGTCTTATGCCATTGCTAAGGTCATGCTTCATTGGGAAGGTTTTTTTTTGCTTTTTGTTGTGCCTTCCTCGTCGTTGTTGTCGCCTTGCTCTATCATATATTTGTGTTTCATTGGGGAATTTTTATTCGCGTTTCTTGGACTTCCATTGGGATGAAATGCGAAGAGGTATGATATGGATGCACCAAGATATCAAAAGAAATGCTAAAATAATGATCCCGTTCTTCGGAAAAGATAAAAGTTGAGAACTTTGATTAGAAACTCAATCAACAGCGAAAAAGCAAAGAAACCCTAAATGTCTATCGTAAATGCGGCTATGTAAATAGCCGCATTTATAAATTGAATTTACAAATGCGGCTATATAGCAACCTTCTTATCTCTTCGATTTACAAATGCGTGCTCATCAAATGCGGTTATATAGCCGCCCTTATAAATGTAAAATAGTCGCACTCGTTTTGCTTTTCTGCACCAGTGATTGATGGTGATGTGTTGTATGAGGTTGTTGGAGGACATGATGCGCAACAAGGATTTCCCAATGGACCTTATGATACCTCCATACTAGTGAGTTATGTTATCACTTTGCATTAAGACCATGGGACAATGAGGTAAGAAATAAAAACTTCAGTTACTGACGTTACGTTTGGTCATTTATTACTATTTATAGTTAGAAACACAGATATATTTTCGTTAGGATCGAGGGATATTGAAGTTTGTATCCTATGAGTTTAAGTTAAGTAAAATATGGATCCCTTATTCCTAGATTGAGGTTGTCGAGTTTAACTCAGGATTGTAGTTGTTGTGCGATATCAACTATGAAACTGTTGATAAGAGTCTCATATCAAACTTTGTCAAAATGTGACACCAGGACACTAACACTTTCCACATTCCCGTTGGTGAGATGATCATCACATTGGATGATCTGCCTACGTTTCTGCATATCCCCATCATGGAACAATTTTGTGAATATGTGACGTTGGATTTAACGTCAGTGTCAACATTGTTAGTTAAGTTGAGATGAACTTGGATGATGTCAGAACATAGTTGAGGCATTGTTGTGTCACACATGTTAGACCCAGTTGGTTGCGAGAAATATATGAGGAGTATTTCATCCATTAGAGATGTAGTCTACATTTTGGGCTTATTTGTTGTATCTTGTGGGATGCACAATCTTTATAGATAAAAGTGTGACATTTATTAGCGTGTCATAGTTGTAGTTGTTTAACAATTTATACATGTGTGACTAGCTTGGGGATGCACATTTTGTGCAAACAAAGTAGTTGGGTGGTTATGTGATGTTTTTATAAGGAAATATTATATATAATTTGTACAACTTAGACTTATATTCATTAATATATATTGTTGAAATTGTAATCACGTGAATATATTCATTTAACTTCTGATAAGCATGTTTTTATATACATGAATGAGCACACTTTATTATGACCTATCTATTCTCACATTCATGGCATTCAAATCGCATTCAACTGTGGTCAAACATATTGTTGGAGATCCCACATCGACTAGAGATGAGGACAATTCATTGTATATAAGTGGGTGCAAACCTCACCCCATAAGCCGGTTTTATGGGGTTGAGTTAGGCTTAAAGTCCATTCCATAATATGGTTTGTGTTAAAGATCCCACATCGACTAGAGATGAGGACAATTCATTGTATATAAGTGGGTGCAAATCTCATCTTATGAGCCGATTTTATGGGATTGAGTTAGGCTTAAAGTCCACTTCGTAATATGGTATCAGAGTCATTTAAAGCCTATCCTAGCGAGTGTTTGTTGGGCCTATCGTGCCACCCGCTATCGGGTCGTTATCGGACCACCCATAATATGTTGTCCCACACACGAGTTGTTAGTCTCGACGTGAGAGGGGTGTGTTGGAGATCCCACATCGACTAGAGATGAGAATATTTCATTGTATATAAGTGGGTGCAAACCTCACCCCATGAGCTGGTTTTATAGGATTGAGTTAGGCTTAAATTCCACTTTGTAATACATATTCCCTGGACCAAAGTGAGAAATCTCTTGTGCATAGCATGCATAAAGTATAAAGTTGAAGAAAAGCAAGGGGTAACATGGTATTCCAACCTCTCCCACGTGGTTTTCTCCTTACCATCCTCTCTTTTCTCTTCAGTGGTGAGAAGACGAGCGACACCCACAACTTTTCCTCCCCCTACACCTTCACACTCAACGCTCCATTGAAACAAACAGGAGTGACACATGTTCATTTGTCTTCTTCAACTACAATGTCATCCCAAAAAAACAAACACAACCTAAGTCCTAACTTGCTCAAAAGAAATATGATTTACAAAGAAAATATATATCTATTAACTTACCCTAGCATATATACCTAGTGTCCATTAGACATAGATGCGGCACATTAAACCTCACTTATAAGCAATCAAAAGAATAATAAACCAATAAAATTAGATGAGATCAAATTGTCTTAAACTCTATTGTTGTCCAGATCATGTTAGTTGATTTTAAAGTTATAATTTTTTTATAACTTTTTAATTTTAAAGTATTCGTTAAAAAAATTTCCTTAAACTATACAATAAATGCTTACAAAGTAATTTCAATTAAAAATGATAGTTTGTTTTCATTTATTTAGTACCTTTTAAAAAATAATTTATATTTAAAATTAAATAGATGATCGAAACAGATATGTGTTTTTGTTTTGTATGAAGATCTCACATCCTTGATTCGTATTTCCATTTTATTCTATGAACAACAAAAACGTATTTGATGAAAAATATTTTTGTAGAAACAAATAAAATAAAGTTTTGGGGTATACTTATAGCAAAAAATTTCTGGATCAATGTTTTTGCTTGTTTTGTGCTCCGAATATTCTTTTCTACAAAACATTTTTTTCCTGTTGGATTAAACAAATATCTCAAAGACATGACCTTGACCACCCCCAAGTTACAACCCACAAATTCTTCCAGCATCTCTCTGTGTTTCTTCTTCGACCTCTATATCTAGAAAAACACTATAATTACTCTTTTTAATTAGGTTTCTAGAAAATTTGTATTTTGAATTCAACAATCCAAAATTATAAATTTTAGATTTTCTAAAATACAAAAAATCACAAATGTTAAAGTTTAAATTTTGTATTCTGAAAATTCTCTAGATTTTACAGTCCAAAATTAAAAACAAACAATAAAATATAAGAGTAATTTTGTTATTTTAAAAAATATGGGATATAAGAAGAAAATATGGTGGTATAGGAAAAATTCTAGAACTAAGACTTCCTACAGGTGTGTGAGTAGGCATCAGCTAAAGGATGTATAAAAGAGTATATAATAAAAGTTAATTTATATATATATATATTACAAATATTTTTATTTACGAGTCATTTTTATTGGATTTTTTTTTCAATTTTGAAACAAATTATATAATACTCACATTAAAATAATATTTTTATTTATAAACAACTTTTGTTAAAAATATTGTAAAATTTCATGTTTAGATCAAAATTTATGAGTCTTAAAAATGGTCTTGCACCATGAGATTTATTAAAATTAAAATAAGACTTGAAAATTTTATAAAACTTTTGTATGATAGAATTTTTTGGATTTTTAGGAATTGAAATGATAATTATTCTTTTCGCTTATTTTAAGTCTATTTAAACGGGGCTCAAGTTGTTTTAGTTGTTCTTCAAATTTTTGTTGCATACTGTTGTTTTTGGAATCTATTATATTTTTACTAAGTCACACACCTCTCACACGATTTATCAACTTAAAGTAATTTCAATCAAAATATAAGATAAAAAAGTAATTAAGAGTAGAATTTGAAACAAGAAACACATGATTAATATCTAAGAAATATGTAGTTAAGTAATGGTATAAATAAGAGAATGATTGTTATTGATTTATTATTATCATATAGTGGATTAGTATTTAAGGTAATATAAATTATCATTTATTACAATAATTAAATTATACGCTAACGATAAAAATACCATGATTATAAAATTGAGATCCATTGATTTAATTCATTAATTTGATTAAAATATACACTTTTTTAATCACTTTTTTTAGTATAATGAAATGTATGGATATATTTGTGTGAAATAAAATAAATAAAAGAATTAAAATAAATTAAAAATAAATGCAATGATGGCATATACATCTACTTAAATTTTATAATTGTCATATTTCTAAAATACTTAAGTATGTTTTTAGTTCCGTTGAGTTAGTTTTAGTTTTTTTTTTATCTTTTGTTTTGTTTTTAATACATTTAAAATTTGAAATCATTAAATTCAATTTTTGTTATCGTATAATGAAATAATTTAAATTTCAGTCTTCCACACAAATTTTGTTCTCTTTATCTATATATATATAAACTTATATATAAAGAGAATTGTTTTTATAACTGTTTTTTTAGGAAGATGTGAATACACAGACACATTGTGTCTGTATTTTTACTAGTAAAATATAAAATGTATTTTTTCAATATCTATTTAAAAATAAATAAATAAAAAATTGTATAAATAAATAAATGTATACCATATTTTCTAAGTACAGTAGTAATAATAAGTACTATTCAGGATAAACATAATATTACGTTTGTCTGACTGAAAATAAAACGACAACAAAAAACGACACAAATAACAAAGCTTTGTCTTTTTTTTTTTTGTATCAGCACCTTTATCTTTTATTTAGTTAAAAAGTATTGGAAGAAAAATAGTAGATTTCTAAAAATTTCAAAATATTTTGTCTTTATTTTTTTTAATTTTAATTTACATTTTCTCCTCTTCTGTTTTTTTCCATCATGAAGAGAGAAATGAACATTTTCAAATTTGTTGAGATAAAAAAATGGAAGAAAAAGGTTAATGAAAATATTAGAAAAATGCCGCAAAAAGAAGGGATTCCGGGAAAATTGCAAGAAATAACAAGAAGAAGGAGAAAATAAAATCACAGTCTTCTTAATTCTTATGTTCTTCAAAGTTGAAATTGAAAAGCTCTCTTTCTCTCTCTCTCCATCAGATTGCATTGCAGCTAAATTTCGCAGAAGGATCCTCTCTCTCTCTCTCTCTTTCTGGCCCCAAATCTAAGGGTTTTCACCCAAACAAAGAAGAAGAGCATAATAGCATCCACCCTTTAAAATCCCCAATACCTCGAACTCCGGTCGGCTCGATTCCCATGAGATTTGGTTAATTGGATCGTACTATGGCGGCGCCGAGGAATGTGACGGCGACGAGGGATGAAGAGAAGGGCGAGGATGACGATTCACCCTCCGCCAAGAAGCCCAAATTGGAGAGGTTCCCGCTCAACACGTGGGAATTCGCCGCCGCCGTTGCCGTCTTCTTCGTGTTCTCCACCGGCCTCTTCTGCATTTACCTCACCATGCCCCCCGCCGCTTACACCAGCCTCAAACTACCCCGCACGCTCTCCGATCTTCGCCTCCTCAAGTACCTTAACCATAACAACTATGCTGTTTCTTCTTTTTATATTTTAATCATCATTGTATGAAATTTGTTTATTTATCTATTTATTGTGTTAAAGGGAAAATCTTTCGACGTATGCGACCAACAATCCTGCGCAGTTCATTCTTGGCTACTGCTCCACATACATCTTCATGCAGACTTTCATGATTCCTGGGACAATCTTCATGTCCCTCTTAGCTGGGGCGCTTTTCGGAGTTGTACGAGGAATACTATTGGTTGTTTTCAATGCCACTGCCGGTGCATCTTCCTGTTTCTTTTTGTCTAAGTTAATTGGCAGGCCTTTGGTCACTTGGATGTGGCCTGAGAAGCTAAGGTTCTTCCAAGCTGAGGTTTGTCTTTATATCCACTTTTTTTTCTATGTTCATGACAACACTTTGAATTTGGTGGGTGTTGTTAATGTGGAATTTTGTTTTCTGGGTGGTTGAATCAGATTGCAAAGCGTAGGGATAAGCTGCTGAATTACATGCTTTTTCTGAGGATAACCCCGACATTGCCAAATCTGTTCATCAATTTGGCCTCTCCCATTGTTGATGTTCCGTTTCATATATTCTTTTTGGCTACTTTGGTTGGGCTTGTTCCGGCTGCATATATTACTGTCAGAGTAAGCTTCTGTGCTGGTGGCGATGTTTTTCTGCAATATGCTTGCTTTGCTGGTTTCTCTGAATTAGATATTTTTATTCTGTATGTGTCTGCTTTTTTTTGTGTGAGCTCCTTTTAGTTAGTGGGTCTCGTGTACTTTTCTATAGGCTTTTACAAGGTTGTCAAGATCGTGATTTTGCACCTAAGATTGCACTGTTCTACTATTTCTCACGCTTCTCCATGCTTGAGCATATGCAGGTTTTCAACCTGTAGAATTAGACTAGGATCATTAGGGAAGATCGCAAACCCCTGTGAATTTGAGCTCCAAAACCTAACATTAATCTTTTATTTTTGTGGGTTGGATTGGGCGAGCTAAATGAGAGACAACATGGTTTTTTGCCCTGAAATCTCTTTCTTTGTCTCCTTATATCATTGAAATCTATCTCCTGTCTGTTAATTTAAAACATGTAAATATTCATTGAAATACATTTTTGTTTTTTATGTATGATTTAGCTATGCTTGTTCTGATGAAAGTTCAACCCCTCCCTCCCCTTTTTTATTCTACACAGGAATAAAATCTTGCTTTTTGATAACTTCGGGCTTTTTGCATTTGAAAATTATTCTTCTTAGATAGAAATGAGGGATAGAGTATCTTCTTGAATGCTTCTTAAAAAAGTTATTTGATGGGATGATCAGCAACTTAAGATCCAGGTGTCTCTGGATTAAAGATACCTTCCGAGGGTATAAGCTTTACAATTGACAATCTACTGGTTTTTGTTTTTAATACCAAGGAACTTTATTAATTAGATCTGTTTAAGTTGGAGTGGGGTGTTTTTTATTCCTAAGGAAACAGTTCATTAATGTATTGAGGTGATTTTTGTTTCAATGCATATATATGAGTGCACACAGATGATTCATTTATATTTTACATATTAGAACAACTTGAGTAAATCATTATTAAGCTATGAGATTTATTGCAGCATTTATCTTGAAGGCTATTGAGGATTTGAAAGATTATGCTAGCAATGTATGGCACATTATTAGTTCCATTAAGAACTGCTATATTGAGAAATGCATCTAAATCTTTTTTTTCCAACTGCTATGTATTTTCTGTTGTCCCTTTGGTTTCAGCCATTAGCTGTATTAAGTTATTGAAGTGGTAAAAGTAGTTTCCTTGTTGATTACTTTTGTACATTTTGTATCTCCTTTTATTTGTATTAGGCCAATGCGGACCATGTGTTCTTACGTTAGTATGTTTTTCTCACTTTTACCGAGTCATATTTTGATTTCAATCAACGTGGATGGTTGTTGCTTATAATTGCTAATTTATGGATGAAAAGGCTAAGTATCATCTATGATATTCATGCTTTTGATGATCTTCTGCTTTTCTTTTATTGTACTCCTAACCTCTCTATTGTTGTTTAATCAGGCTGGCCTTGCTCTTGGGGATCTGAAGTCAATTAAGGATCTATATGATTTTAAGACATTATCGGTACTTTTCCTCATTGGTTTTGTTTCCATAGTTCCAACACTTCTGAAGAGAAAGAGAGTATACGAGTGAAGTTGTGCGGGCTTAGCTTGCATTATACATTTTGTCAAAAGATAAGTTACGTTATCAGAGAAGATAATATTGAAGAAAGATATCAGTGAGAAAGGATGTATTGTTATTAACTTAAACAGTGGAATATGCTCCATTTTATTTTCTGTGGTGGAGCCTAAGTTTTTTATGTTTCCCTTTTTATTTTTTGGTCGTGTGGAGATAGCAAGGGTAGACATAGCTGAGTGAGTGGTGTACAATCAATTGAGCTACGGTTACGAGGCTTTGTTGGAGCATTAAATTACACGTACTGGCATTGATGTCATCAGGAAGGTTGTGGTGATTGTTTAGCGATGCAGTATGCATACTTGCTTCTCACCATTTAGGATCTGACTTTTATCTGTTAGTGTTGCTTTTTCAATTTAACATATGATGGTAGAGAATTTCAACCATTACTCTTCCTCTCATTAGATTCACCTCTGTCTCTGATATTGTTATCCAATTTGATGCTCTGTCTCCAACAGGAAGTCATTTCGATGTTACGTATAAACTTAGATTGAAACGGACTGTTTATATTATATCAGCCAGATATTGCAATCTGCGCTTAAAGAGTTGGTGTTTAGTTTCACTCCATTGCTTTCGTCATACATAGCTTCAATAATAAGATTTATTCTATGTGAATATCGCTAAAAGCCATTTACGTTTGTAGTTAATGTCTTTGCATTAACTGACGAAGCTTAAGCATAGTAAAGTCAGAACATCTCAATTGCATTTTACGATGAAAATCTTTTCGATTTTCAAATGAATATGTGCTTCCATAAAAGTTGACACTAATAATGTACTTAGGTAAAATTCTTTAGAATTAAGATATTAAAAAGATATCTTGAAATATTATTTAAGTTTAAGTGCTACTAACCCATCTCTTGTTGCATGGTTCGAGTACACATTGGGTGGACATCAAGTGACAAATTGCAGGTATCAGATCATGAGTTCATTTTAGAAAACTCATTAAGGAAAGACGATTGTCTAAAAATTTCATATCGCATAAGGAAAAATTCACAAGACAAGTGCCAAATGGTTCTACATTAACTAAGTTTTTTACTTGCTACACATAAGAACGGAACTACTTAAAAGAGGATAAGCCAATCACTTAAAACTTTGAAATTAAATTTGTTCCAGCCATTCTTCAATGGAAGGCAAGAGAGAACTGAAAATACAACAATTTCAAGCAAACAAAAGCACATTATATGAGTGAAAATTGGCACGTGTAACTTGGAGAGAGAGAAATAACAATGTATTTGGAAACGGGAGATTACAATAATACATTACAATATGCAATTACATATCTAATTAAAGCAAAACTAAAAATGGCGGAATGATTGCATAAAATTGGAGATGACGAAGCTACAGTATAGGGACAGTTCACAAGATGTTCATGATTCTAAATCCTCCTTGATATCGTCCATAGTAACTTTTGGGTAGTTCTCATAGCCCATAATGCTATTTATCCGTAGACGTGTATGTGGCTGTTACATGTTGAAAATCAACACATTGTCAAGAATCACAATGACGAAATCATATTTTTAAATAAGCTTTATTTGGTGAGATGTCACAAAAAAATTATTTTTTAATCAGATTCCCACAAGTCATTGTATGGTTTAAGTAGCATAACGTTAATGTAATGGTAATCTTAAAATAAGTGGAATTAATTATAGACACTTAAAAAGTATGGTGAAGTGATGACTGCCATGGAAGGAGATGGCTGGTTCCCAAGGAATGAAAACCATTTTTTTGTCATTTTACTTCTACATTCCATAAAAGCTCGGACAGATCATTCCACCAAACTACCAAGAAGGGTGGGATGATAGTTTGCATGAGATCCTAGGTTTAAATCTCCTTATTGCTATTGTACACCAACAATATAATGGAGCAAAACCAGGGTTAATAAAATATGAAAAAATAGCTTCTCATTGAGAGATAGAATAGAAGCTTGATGGAAACAATGAGCATTAAGACCAAGAAATTGCAGGGATTTGTTATTCTCTCCCTTGGTTGAATTCAACTTCGTGAAAAGTAACTAGATAAAAGAAAGAACAATTAAAAACTAAAGATGCAAAATGCATTTTAACAATTTTCATGCATGTTGACTGCTTGTTGTAACTTATAATGGCTTATCTCTAGCCAAGAACATAATTAACGTAGTCAGTCACACAAACAAAGAAAATGGATTCACATATTTTCAAGCCCCCTTCACAGATTAGAGGGTACGAGAGAATTCACCCATTCGAATAAATGATTCCCAACTACTCCCAAGCCATGCAAACCAACATTTCAATTGCAAAATATTTGATAAATAATTTGATAGCACAAGTAAAAGCATAACTTTTATACCTGTCTGTGTCCAATGGTTCTGCGATAGTGTTTCTTCTTTTTATATTTGAAGACAATTACTTTGTCGTCTAAACCCTGAATTGAAATTGAAATGGTAGGTAGAAGATTTCAGAAAAAAAAAATACTATCTGGAGAAGATAAACAAAAAGAAAGAGGTTTACCTGCTCTTCTACTGTTGCATATACCACAGCATCTGTTACTATTGGTTTCCCAATGTAGCAAGATGTATCAGTGCCAACCAGTAAAACCTTATGCAAAGCAATCTGTGGTTCCCAACAGCTAAGTTAAACTCATAATAAAATAATCTTCGAAAATTACAGCAGTTATTAGTATTATCACTTTAGCTGCATCATCATCACCCCGAACCACTTGTAAATAACTTCATTTCCCGCAGCTTAGGCCAAGTTTCTTAAAAATACTTTTTTGTGGGAACCTTTAAAATTATAGGTCCTATCCTAAACCATGGTTCAGATCCTTAATAGGTTAAAATTATATATTGAACAATAACATGTAGCTATAAATCTACAATCAGTTAATTTCTCATGATAATTAATCGTACAGAAAAAGGAATGGAGCTTTCTTAATTTTGTATTATCGCGTATGAATAAACTAATCAATGAACTTCATTCTCCAAACATCTATCTAGGCCTCTGGGAGAGCCAAAACTATGATATAATAAATGAACAGATAAATTGCCTGTCTGTTGCAGATACATTTTCTTGTGACTAACAGTTACATCAATAATAATAACATTATGGTATTTTGCCCCCCAAAAATGACATGCTATAATTCATGCATAAACACTATTCTGATATTCAGTATTCAACTGATTATTACCCAGCTGTCATCACGTTCAAATGGAAGAAATTTTAGAAGCAATAATGTTTGGGGAGAAAGTGCTGGTAATAAGCTTGTGATGCAAATACAGAAAAAGAAAAGCATTGAAAGAATTTTAAGAATTATGCAAAACTGTGGCTGATGAACTTAAGGCGTATCCCTATTACTGGAGCTAGAGGGAGACCGAGTAAAAATTACAGGCAACATCAGCATGACGGATTGAGAGGTCAAGGGTTCCTCTACAGACACAATTTCAGAATAGAATATTAAAACATCATTTGACCCATGTAGCAAACCCCGCATAGTAAGAAAAGGCTTTATAGTGTTGTTCCAAAACAGCAACAAGGTTAAGAAGTAAACAAGCTATCATAGTTATGCACCTTATCATTAACATTTGCACCTGACAACCTCTGAACAACAAGCTTTCGCCCGGGATGAACAATATATTGGCGTGAACCAATCTAAACAATACAACAAAAACAAGTTCAGAATCACACAAAATAGAAGATAATATTAGCAGAAACCCCAAAAAAATCCTATTTACCCCATCCAACAAAATTTAAGTGGGACAACAAAAACAACACTTCGAACAACCAGAATTAACTGTTTTAATCGATGACCGCCACTTTTCAATAGCACCAAAAAATACATAAGCAATAATTAAAAGCAGCCTCAAATCTTGAAGTACAATTGCAATTGGCCAGAAAACTCATCTGGGTCAACAATTTAAACCGAAGCTTGCAACTTTTCCACATTGGGTCACTGAATCCCATACCCAACTTCAGAAAAAGGAAGCTACTCCCTATTCATTAATCAGAACTCACCATTACAACAGCGAAGAGACCGGGTTCCCATGAGGGTGGCTTAGCCGGGACAATCTGGACCGGTTCAGGCTCGGTCGAACCGGTTTCTGCTTCGGTTTGGGCCACCGCAGATTCTGAGGACTTGGGAAGGGATGCGAGAGGTGAGCGAGGCGAGAAAGTGAGGTTGTAAGAGTGTGAAGGAAAACGATTGAGATTGAAAGGTTGAGAAAATAGAGGTTTAGGGTTGTGGGAAATGGTGCAATGGGTTCCGAAAGTTGCGCAGAGAGTTGAAACAGTGGCAGTGGCCATTTTTGAGAGCTTCTTCCTCTCTCTCTTCTTCTCAGGCCTATCTATCTTCTCTTCTTTGCTATCCGTTTTCTCTTCTCACTCTTATTTTTCACCCAAAAATTCATTTTAAATTGGCTTTTAATTTTATTTTTTTAACAATATAAATTGAACAAATGAAAATCAGGATGCACACCAGAAGCAAACAATAATTTATTTATTTTTAAGTGATTTTATATTTTTTAGATTTCAACCTTTCGGGATAATATTCCTAACTTATATCACGAAAAATAATTCTTATATATTATTTTAACAAAAATTAGAACAACTCAAACAAGGACGAACTCAACTCTAAGTAAAAGTATTATTATGAATTTGTACCGTTAAAACAAACTTAAATGAGCTTAAATTAAAGAAGAAAAATTATACTAGTTTTGCTTAATTCAATGTAAATTACACTTTATTTCTTTCAAATAGATGTAAAAAATGAGTCAATTTATCAAATTGAACCTGACTTATTTAATTTAACTTATATGTAATCTTTAAAATATTGATCTTATATGACTTATCATGAATTAATAGATTACACCACTCAGAATACCTCAATTAAAATAGATATTTTTAATATAAAAAGATTATATATGTGTGTTATATTTAACAAATAAAATATAAAAAATTAAAATTCATAATAATAAAAATTAAAAATTTCATACAATACATAAAGAATTAAAAATAAATAAAAAAGATCACTTAAGTTTGTTTTAACGGTACAAATTTTAACATTATTTTTTTGCCTATCCATCCTAAGTTTTCAAGTTTTTATATTATACACAATAAATTTAAAAAAAAAATAGTTTGACGTTATATTTGTAATATAGTGATTTTTTTTTTCATTTTTAACTAGGTTGACTCAAATATATGACGAAACAAAATTGAATGGGAGTTTAAATCTATTTTTCACAACTATTTTTCACTAAAAAAATGTTCATAATTAAATCATATTAAGTTGTTTGTTATTTGTTTTTGTAATAAATAAGATGTATTTAAATTGTCATCGACCTCGATTCTTAAGTTATGGGAACTACCAAGTGTATTAGAATAAGTCTTTAGATCAATGGTTAAAGGAATTTGAGTTTCTCTTTAAAATCATTTTTCCATCTTGTTGAGATAACTCATTATGGTCAACTTGGGAACTTGGAACTTTATTATGATTTTTTGTTCTTAAAAAACACCACAATGGGTTGAGAAGGTGTATTTAAATTATTTTTTACCTCGACTCTTAAACTATGTGGGATTATTAATGTACTGGAACAAGTATTCGTCTTTGCAATACATTTTCTTTTGATGTTTTGGGTTTGTTGGGCCTAAGTTTTAGTTAAGCTTTAGTTAAGCCCAATAATATTTTCTTTTTCACACACAATGTCAATATATGATGTAGGGCTGCAACGTTCCTTTTTCAATAATATACAAAAATATTCTTCCCTTACCACGTGTCTCTCATCCACACAATGTTGTGCCTCTGATTCATCTTCTTCTTTCTGGAAGTTCCTTATGTCGTTCATGGAGAAAGTCAATATGGTATCAGAGCGGGTCTAACCCGCTCTGCTCCACTGCCACCAGTTTTCTTCTTCCCTTTCATTCCTTTAATTTCTCCTTCTTTGCTTCTTGATCTTCCTTGTTCTTTTCCACGGCTGCGACCCAACAAAATGATCAACAAAACCCTATCAGTGCCTACTACCTTCATCCAGGAGAAAACCCAGGTGTGGTTCTTGTTACGCCACAACTTGATGGATCCAATTATCACTCCTGGAGCCGGTCTATGAAGCGAGCCTTACTTTCAAAGAACAAGTTCAAGTTTGTTAATGGTTATATCTTGGAACCAACTCATGATGATGAAAAATACGAAGCCTGGGAAATATGCAACGTCATGGTGGTTTCATAGATCACACGCACGTTGAATACTCAGATAGCGCAAAGCACCGTGTACATTGACAATGCAAAGGAGTTGTGGGAAGACCTTAAAGAACAATTCTCAAAAGGCAATCACTTTCACGCCTCTGATCTCTTACAAGAAATCAATTATGTCAAACAAGAGAGGAACATCACAGATTACTTCACAGACTCAAAGATCTTGTGGGAAGAATTGGATTCTTTGTGACCATTACCTGCCTGTACTTGCAAAGTAAAATGCAGTTGCAATGTGATGAAGACGATGGCAAGTTACAGGAAATCTGAATGGGTTATGTGTTTCTTAAAAGGATTGGGAGAAAATTATAACACTGTCAAAACTCAAGTCTTACTCATGGAACCTCTACAAAATATCAATTGCGTCTTCTCCCTTGTTCTACAACAGGAAAGGCATATGAATAAGAATATAGGCATAGATACAAAGCTCTTGCTCAATAGCGTCAATCATCAGAGTCAAAGAACGAACAACAAGGTTAATCATGGATGGCGCAACCAAGGAAAAGGAAGAGGAAAGAACTATGGAAGCAATGCTTTTTCTGTAACAAGATGAACCACATCGCTGATGAATGTTATTCAAAACACGGTTTTCCACCATGGATGAAGCAGAGAACTAACTACACTGCAAATGTTGTTGAAAGAAACGAGGACTGTAATGGTGAGAATGAAGAGTTTTCACAGGCTAAGACTCATAATGAGAAAATCTTTTAAGTCCTCAACCCTGAGCAACTGCAGCAGCTCGTTAACATGATCCAGAATTCAAAAGGCAAAGAACATACCGTAATCAATGCCATGGGTGAAACTTCAAAACAAAATCCAGGTAAAGAGGGTAAGTCTTTATGGATTCTAGACACGGGTGGCACTGATCACGTAGCTTGCTCTATTTCCCTATTCATAAGCTATCACAAAATAAAATTAGTAAGGGTCAAGCTACCTAATAATCAGTATGTGTATGCTACTCATGCTGGAACTATTTTTCTTTCCAAAAATATTACTCTGCATAATGTTCTGTATATTCCAGACTTTACTCTAAATATCATATATGTTCTACGCCTTATATCTTCTTTAAATTGTCAACTTGTTTTTACTCATAATATTTGTCAAATTCAGGAGAAAAATTCCTTGAGGATGATTGGTCAAGCTGAGATTCAAAATGGGCTCTATCATTTGTATGTTGATGAAGAAAACAATT
>Ga0123342_1006347_pt1 | contig 16471 bp, 6 predicted proteins | sample Turbeawhitnodule_FD_89960 | JGI IMG/M metagenome (GOLD analysis project Ga0123342, IMG submission 89960) | Root nodule microbial communities of legume samples collected from Mexico - Turtle bean Mexico white nodule | ecosystem: Host-associated > Plants > Roots > Nodule | place: Mexico: Nepantla... | reverse complement strand
TTCAAAAAATAGATGTTGAATAGATTCCTCTTGCTTTTCACAAAGCGAACACATAGAACATATATGCAAACCCTTATTCTGAATATGTTGATCTGTAGGAAGTCGCCCATGAAAATTTTTCCAAGGATTTGTATTTATTTAAGATTTTGAATATTTTAAAAATTTATTATATTTCAGATTTTTAATCATTACCACATTAAAAATTTATGATTTGTATTTATTTAAGAATTTGAATATTTTAAAAAATTTATATATTTTATTTTATTTATTTAAATAGGACATTAAATATTTATGATTTGTATTAATTTAGTATTTTGAATATTTTTAGGAATTTTATATATTCAAGTTTTTATTGGGATACTTTAACATCATATGAAAAAGGGCAGAGAAACTCCAATACCAAGATCGTACTCCAAATACCATGTCAAAAATAAAAAGATTACTTCAAAATGGGATGAATTCTCATTGAAGAAGTGTAGTATATATATACAAACAAAATTGTAACTATTGAACATGAATATAAAACCTAATTATATCTATTCAATCAACTAATAATACATAATAATTAATTATATCATATGATAACTGATATATAATTTTTTTAATAATTATTTAAGTCATATGAGTAATAATATCATATTATATTCCTTTATATATATATAAACAATTATTTCTTAATTGTTAGTAAATATAAGATTTTCTTATATGGGTTGCAAGCCTCTGCTAAATGATCCTTATTATTTAAAAAATAAAATCTCATATTAGTCAATGGATGAGAAAGAAAAACATAGGGGTAACTTGTTTCTTTATTAACAAATCTTAACAACTTAAACCCCCTTGACCTTGATGGACAAATAATTCGCACATATAACTTCTACTTAACCAGATTTTGATACTGATTTCTTGATTCACATCTTAAGCCACCTCAATTTTTATGAATAAACATAGAACTTTTTTTAAAACAATAAAACATTCGAGGTTAACTGAACTTGAATAAATTAAATTGCGAATATACTTCTTCTAAACTGAAACATAAATAAAAATAAATAAATTTTACGTTAATTAATAAGTTCAATTACTATCATTTAAATCCTTCAATTATATTTAAATATTTTTTTCCTCAAATGCCTTTTGATTATAAATTGGTATATAATGTATGTAAAAAAAGTCATTAAAAAGAGAATACCTTGATGATTGTTTTTTATGATATCAATTAATTAAAAAAATATTTGTGTACCGGTGAACCACATCATCATTCGGGATATTTGAGTTTGTCTGACGAGTCATAATTAATTCATTAAGGTAAATTAATAATATACGCGACAAATAAGATAATTCTATCTATTTTCTGATATATATTAAATATGGTCCATCAATGAGAGAGTCTATTACAAATTCTATAAATAATCATGTTATAATAATAAATATATTTTTTAATATATTAACTATACTCAAATAATGAACACTTACTTGATCGTCAGATAACATTTTACAGGTGAGTTCGAAAGACTAAATACGAAAAAAAAAATAAGTACGATCGAAGAAAAATCGTCAAATGTGAAGCCAATTACAATAAATGTCTAGATCTTTTACAAATTTATTAGACTTTAAAAATAAACTTATTAAATGAAGTAAACCTAATTGAGATTGACCTATATTATTTTGAAAGCAATATCCAAAATATTATTTTGTGATATATATTGAAGACCCAAAAGGTACAATGAAGTGTTTGACATTAAGTCGAAGTCATCTGAAATTTAAAAGTGTGGGACTTTATATTTGTAATGTCTCCATAAGCATGGTATGGAGGCACATTTCTAAATGTGGTATGATTGTATTGAAGGTGAAGAAGGGACTTTAAATAGCTTGTAAATGTAACATGTTTATTGTCATTCACTTAAACACATGAATCTAGTTGGGCTTAAAGTGGAGTGAAAGGAGGAAAATAAGCCATAATTGAAGTGAATAAGCATTTGGGAGAGAGATTATTTTTCACCAAATTATCCTATTTGCTTACACCCATGTTCTTCATCACTTACTTGTTCTGCCTTATATGGAATGCACCTGCAACTTGCATTAAAATTTGCACATGCTCTGCTTGGTGCCTGCCAAATGAATAAGAACTATATTTATAACCATAGCTATTTAAATCAACATGCATACAACATTCCTTGCTGTGGGTCTATTCTTCATCATTATTGCCAATAATCAATATGTTAGAGACTTCTTTCGTTTCTTTGTTTTTCTTTTCCTTTTAGTTCTTTAATTTTCTTACAAAACAATTCAACAAGCCATTAAACAATGTTAATCTATTATTAATGTATTTTCCTTTTTGGTTATATTGGGGACAGAATCAAGCAGAACTACTTCTGCATAGCATTACAAAACAATTGTAGTTTTTAGTTATAAAATATTAATTTTGAGTATTAAAATATTAAAAGTATCATGATATTATCACATGATCATCTTATCTGAAATATTGTTTGTTTTAGAGTTTAAAGTTCCGGATTATATTTTTAAAAGAAGTCTCTATGAATCAAGAGAAAAATGTATGTTTAAGTTATATGATACTATTGGCCATATCGAAAGAACTAAAATAAATTATAGTATTTTATTAAAAAATAATCAAAACCTAATTTATTTTCTTAAATATGTATTGAAGATTTTTCTTTACGTATATATTTTAAATTGATTTTATCTCTAATCAAACTAATTTTTTCATCAATACAACATTAATTAGGTTACTTTTGTTTAAGTAAATTAGAGTTTCACTTTAATAATTCATAAAATATAAATCAACATTAAAAGCTGATACATACTACTTGTGAAATTAAAATTCTAATTTTATATAGTATAGTATGCATTTAAACCTGAGCAGAGGTTTTGATCATCATAACTGGTAGTTCATGATTTTTGTGTAGTTGTTTCAGTTTTTCAGACAATATGCAAATTAATGGTTCATGGTTATTGTGTTTTCAATATTTATTTCTCTTTAAAATGACCTGCAACAGTTGGTGCTCTGAATCATTCAAAAACAAAAGTGCATTTATTCTCTTTCAAGAATAAGCAAATGGTAGGGGAAAAAAAGTCATTGCCCATGTTGAAATTCTACTTCTGGCATGAAATATATATCATAGGTTGCAGCAAACGGACATAACTGCAACTGTGACATCTCATAAATAACTACGTGCTTTTATTCAATTCATGACAAATAATTTCTCCAAATTTGAAAATCTTGCCTCTTATAGTTACGTACTCATTGGAAAACCATAAAAAGAAAGCATTCAACTACTTCACCCATATACAAGCTTGGTGAACATTTTATAATAAAATATATCATATGGTTTTGTTAATCACTATCTAAGTGATTAAAGAAATAAAAACACCTTTTTTTATAAAAAAAATGTAGCATGCTATAATACAAATAGATTTCACTCATGCTTTTTTAATAAAATTGTGCTCAAGATTATACCAGGTTGTGTAAATAAATTTTTTAATATGCATTTTTCAGAGCTACTATAGGATATATCAAAAATAATAATTTTTCGTGTAAAAATTAGGAAATAATTTGAAAGGAAAATTTTATGAGGAAGAATGAGATAAAAAAAAATGTCAATTAACGTGTATATTCTTTTATAGATATAACGTTACTACTAATTAAATAAAAATTAATTAATTATTATATTAACTAAATTAAATATTATTTTAAAAATTAAAAATAATTATTGGTACCTAAATCCGTTTCTATTGATAAATAGTTTTTAAATTGATATCTGATTAACTACCAATTATTTAGATGTTAAAGTTTGTTGCTAAAACATTGGTAGTTAATTAAATATTAAATTAGAAACTATTTATCAATAATAAAATTTAATTTACATATAAATAATTTTTTTAGTCTCTAGTATTTAATTTAATCAATATAAACTAATTATTTTTTAATTAATTGTAAAATTAATTTTAATTTAATAATTTTCTCGTATAAATTTATTAAATATCATACTAATTATAAAAAAGGAATAAATTTCAATATATGACCACATTGGAAAAATTTAGATAGTTATCTATACCAAAAAAGAATGTATAAATTTGTGCACAAATTTTTATTTATGAACTTCTTAGCTAATACGAAAATTTTATGTTAAAAAATAAATGGACACACTCCTAATCATTCAACACCTTTATTATAAGTTAAATAAAAATAAAAATAAAAAACAAAATCTTATAGATAGATTTTGCTGAAGTTTGATTAAAATGAGTGGTATCTATATCATTACTCCTATTTATTGCTTCTCCCTTTTGACATAAGACATTTTGTTTCTTAGGTGACAATAAAATACAATGATGTTATAACTTTGTTTCTAGAAAATATATCCCATCCTTATTGTTAACACTAATTTTTTTTTCTTAAATACAAACGAATTTAAAAATATATAAATTAATTCCAATATTAATTAAATTAAATATTAGTTTAGAAACTAAAAAAATTAGTAGTATTTAAAATAATTTTTATTATTAATAAATAATTTTTAGATTGATATCAAATTAGCTACTAAAATTTTAATTATTAATTTTGTAATTTATTTAAATAATCGATAGTTAAATTTTTTTAACTAATTAGATACTAATTTAGAAACTATTTATAAAATTAATTTAAATATTAATAATTTTTTAAGCTCTAAAATAATATTTAATAATTTTTATTTATAAAATTAATTTATATTTAATAATTTTTTAATAGTATTATACTTCAAATTCTAATTCTATGCATGAGATTTTCTAGAATTTGAATTTAATATGAAATAATTTCATACTGTAACCATTATTAAATTATGCTTTCTACATTAGTTAACGTCTATTAGCTATTATCATAAATATATATATATATATATATATATATATTTTTTTTTTTTCATGTTCTTATCAAAATAGACGTGAAGAGTTTGAGGTGAATTTAAAAGATTTTAAGAAAGGTGAGCGAGCTGGATTATCTAAAAAAATGGATTAATAAGTATTAAGCGTTTTTTACTCAGTTAGTAACAATCACATATGTTATGATATTAGAGTTTGTTATGGATATTAGAGTTAATCAGATTGTAAATGTATTAGGTGAATATCTTGATGGGTAATATTTTTTTCAAATATTGTAAGGTTGAGTAGTGTATAAGTCTTTTAAGCTCAAAATTTATAATTGAGGTGTATGTGGATCAATTTGGTGGATGAACGAGTTTTAATATCCACTGAATTTAGTTTAAGTAACTATTTTTAAGGTTGTATTTTCACAATCATTTTAAAGGTTAAAGTTTTGCAACCTTATCAAGGATTGATGCTTTGCTCACTGAGGTTTACCCAATGTATATGTATTTTTTACCACATGACATGTGTCACTCATAAGTTTGTTTCTTATAGGCATTTATGAGGGGTTTTCACTCATAATGATTCGTTACGTCGTTTTATGAGGTGTTATGTCATATGAATAGTTAACATTTCATCTTTTCATGACACGTTGTCGTAGGATATGATGTTTGAAATGATTTAGTCACTTTACATTCAAATGTTACTCCTTCTACTTGCTCCAACCTCTTATCGCTTTCCAATTTTTGTGAGATAATTTTTCTTCTCCATTTGTTTTAATTTTTGCTTAGGTTCATGTCGCTCTCTCTACTTAGGTATGTTTTTAATGGCTTTCTCTTCTTTGTTTTCTAATTCTTCTAACGAAAATAACTATTTAGTTAATAGAGAGGTTGTTGTTATAGGAAATGAATCTTCTTTGAGTTATACTAACTTTTTTTCTCCAGAGGGAGATGTAGAGGAAGAGATTGTTTCTCTTCCCTCCTCCGATTTAGTGGTTCCTACCATGCTGCCAGTTAGAATGGTTGTAGTTGGTTCTTCAAGAATGGGTAAATGAAAAAAACTCTTTCGATAATGTCCAATTGTACCCCATTGCTTAGGAGTCAAGATTAACGACAATTTAAATATGTCTTTTCCCTTAACTCTCCAAGATGCCTTTTAAGGACAAAATCGTGATGGGGCTCCAAGTTCCAAAGCAAATAAATACCTTAGATGTGATGATTTTATCCTAATAATGTTATCTCAATGAAGTTGAGGTTAGAATATTGACATCATCTATTCAACGGAAAAATGGTTCCAAACACGAAAACTCGTTCCCTTAGCCCTCAACTGGGGGAAATGGAAAAGTGATTCTAAAGACGAACCCTCATTCCCCATTAGACTTTGATTGTGAGGCTTGTTTTAGTATGCTAAATAGTTCCACATTACTAAGGAGTCAAAGTCAAAGGCAATTTAAACACCCTTTTCTCGCTTGACCTTTTGAGGCACCTTTTAAGGACAAAACTAGGATGAAATTCTGAGTTCCAAAGTGAACAATATCTCGGATCATTAATGAAAAATAATCGATTAAAGATGCAAATTTATGATGATTATAAGTCCATTATCGTCAAAGAAGACACAATGATTTTTTTTGTAATAACGTGAACTTTTTTACGACAATTGACTAAAACGTTCTTCAAAACGATGAAATGACAACAAAACAAAATCGTTAACCAAATTAGAAAATAGGAAATAACAACAGTTTTAGATGAACTATTGTTATAAGGCTTAGAAACAACGATGGTTCCTTTTGATTCATCATTATATGTGAGAGACGATGACGTTTCTTGATGAATTGTCGTTAAAAATCCAACTTCCCATTTTTATTTCACTTTCTCGTGCACACTGCATCTTCTTTGCGCTTCTTTTGATTTGGGCTGCCAACCCAAGACTTGTCATCGCTCTAGCCACTCATCATGCCAACCCAACGACAAAGACTTTGTTGTTTGTCAACCCGTGCGCTCTCCCTGACTTAGGATCTCTCGTCCACCCATTGCAATCCACTTGCTCGTGCACAGCCTACCACCTTTCCCCTCCTATTGCTTGTCATATGCCATTCGTCACATGTCGTTCACCATCTACCTTCTTCACCAACACCACATAACAACTCATGGACTACATTTTTTTATTTGCTATTTTTCATTGTATTTAATTAGAATTTATATTATGTAAAATAAGATAGAATTTATTTTTGTTAAACGTATGAGTATTGAGTTCGAGAGTATTTGATTCTCGATAAATATTGTTAGATTTTGTGATGTTCGCATTTTATGTATTATGTTGTTCAATTATTTCATGAAATATAAGGGAGGGTGATTAAATTTTTTTGTACTCTTGAACTATAATAAAAGTGAATATTCTTAAATGGAATAGGGTCATACCTTTGATTAAAAAAGTGTGATCTGCATGCATCATACACAACATAATTCCAACAACTTCTGTACAGAACATGGATATGGATTGAAGTTAGATTAATTCAGCATGTATAAGTGATACTAATAATTTATACAATTTGCACTACGTAATATCGATAATAGTCACAATGGAGTAAAGATGAGGTGTCCTTTTGTTAATTGTTTGAATAAGAGGACATTGCATGTTTTGAAAATTAGAGAACATTTTTTGTGCGATGAATTTTTGAGAAATTACACAACATGGACATGACATGGTGAGTTGTTACACTTACCAAGTGTGTTCCAAACTTATGAGAGCCATTATTTGAATGAGTATCATTGACTCTTGAACAGAGATAACATGTCTAAACATAAGATGAATTTCATTTTATCTTGATCATTATGACATAATAGTATGGGTGAAATGTTTCAAGTTTTTAAAGATCAATTTTCGTTGTCCTAGGATGACATCTAACAACTCAGAGAACAATGAACAACTTCCTTTTCAATGTAGATAATTTATTTTTATTTTGTTTTTTTATATAATTTTCAAGTTAGAAAACAATAGATTTTTCAGTTTAAATGTTTAATTATTATTTATTTAGAAAAAAGTCCAAAATTAATGTCAAACCATACACTATCTTAACGTAATTTTATGTTGAATTGTACCAAACTCAACGTAAGTTTACACTGAACATTGCATGGTCTGACATAAATTTTAGACAATTTTTAACTTAAATATTTTAATAAAACTTTACATTGAACTATGTTTTGATCCAACGTAGTTTTTACATCAAAGATTTAATCCAACGTAAATTTATGTCACTCGCATTCATGTTAGTTTGGTAACAAACATAAAAAAAATCTTAAATAACATACATAAAAAAAATATTTTTTACACTATTAAAAGTTACATGAACAATATTTAAAATAAGACTTTGAAAATTTATCATTTTCAATATCGATTATAGTATGAATGTAGATCCCACAAGAATTAAAGAAGAAATAGTTTATCCAATAAAAGTGTAGAATAACTTTTACATTATTAATTAATCAATTAATTATAATTACTCTATATTATTTTAAATCCCATGTTTTGAGTACAAATATCCACTGATTACTACACTACTGATTAATTTTCATAATTAAATTGCCTAATTGTTTTTAAGCATGTCTCTCTATTTAATTACTACAAAATGAGATACTTTTGTTTATATTTGAGACGCGAGCATTAAATATGAAAACCTAGAAAGGTTTACATTTAAAAGATGATATATAGTAGAATTTTGAAAGTGAAGATGAAAAGGGTTAGATGCATGCAGAAAGCATATATATTGACGATGGTATGAAAGAAGAAGAAGAAGAAGAAGAGGTGAAGGGTGGAATAATGAGGGTATGAGAAGGTGTGGCGGTTGTAAAATTGAAAGGCAGAATTAAGAATGAGTCACTGTCATGGTGGCACTGAAATATAGGAGCATATATATATAAAGTTGGAAGACCCACAACCCCACATGACCTTTCACACTCAATTTTCAGCCCTAGATGAGGACACCTTCTTCACCCTTATGTCTTCACTTTCTTTGGACTACCTTATCTAGTACGAGAGGGAAGGACCATTAAGGTAGTGTGGGTTAGGTATGGCTATTTGTTTGCATTTATGAATGGCAATTTCGTGTTCCAGCACATCCACAACTGTTCTGGTCTGCCTTTGTGTTCAAGTAAACTTCTGCCTACCCACACTACTCATGTTTTACACTACTATAAACAGCAGAACCACTTTCTTCCCCCCCATAATTTTCTAGATACTAGCCACGAATAGGGTTAGCCAAAATCATATTTTTAGGGTTAAAAACCAGTTTTTTATTTTCAGTCCTTCGGGATTTCCAAATTTTAAGTTTCAATCTTTTTAAAAATCAGTAAGAGAATCAAATTTGAAATAAAAAAAACAACTCTGTAGTTGTAAACAATCAAATGATTAAAATGTAAAAAGTAAACATTAAAAACTTATTTAAGCCTTTTCTTTTACTCTCTTTTGGGAAATTGGAAAATTTTGTCTTTTCTAAAGAAATATTATCATAACAAAATAGTATATGCACAAGGTTTTTTTTATATTATCATAAATTAATATTTATGATAATTTTTTTACCATATTAATAATTATAAGAGCCTTACATAACTTAAAAGACTATATATATTATATTTTATTTATATAATATTATTAATATATCTTTTTATAGGAATTTTAAAATATATATTCATATATCATAATAAAATATTAAAAGACATAAACACAACCATTTCACTATGGAATTTTATCACCTCTAACATTTTCTACTTCTATATAACACACATTATCATATATATTATAAAACAATCACAAACAAAAAAATTAGGATAAGCTATAAATTTTTAAACATTTTCAATAATATTGTAGACTCAAATAATTCAATAATAAACATATGAATCATTATATTTTATCCATTTCATTGTATTAAACAATTCTATTCTCAATTCTCATATCATATTCATCATTCATGTCAGAAATTCACTTACATATAACCATAACCACTTGACTCTACTTCTGAAAAACTCGTGTATTGAAATTAAACTCAAATATTTGAACTTATTATATCACTTAACTATCCTCACAACAACATCTCAACATAAAGAAATCCATCCTCATATGACACGGGTAAATTCCTGATGAACTTCCCAAAATGATTCTCTTTCAACCATATGATAAATCATAGGGACCTCCTCCAATGTATCAGGAGAGTCAAGATCATCTTTTTCACAAAGTACCAAAATCAATATACCATCTAAACATCTCAACACAATATTTCCTTTTATGAAAATACTATGTCTCGATCAGAGTTCCATGATTCACAATTCATCTCACACATCATACAACTATTGAAAATCAATATCTAAATTACGTGGATAAATAAACATTCACTTTTAAATCAACTAATATTATTAGATAGTAATCAAACAAACAAAATCAAAAGTTGTTTTTAGTTTGAGAAAAAATATCTTTGCTTGAGACTCGAGACAAGAGTTTAGTTCTAGTACCATTTTTGTATTCCTGAATAACTCGTACGAGTTTTGTTTCAGAACTTATTCACTCCTAACTATTCGTCTAGCATTATTTAACATTTAGTCACTTCTAACTAAAAATAAGTACTATTTAACGCACAACCACTTTTGACTAAGACGAATAAATGTCTAAAGTGATCACAAGGTTTCTCACTAGAGATGGGTAACGTCTTTCAATATTTACGATTTAAGCTATCTCTACTAGATTACTAAATAAATATAACAATGTTCTCACAAAACTATAGGACACAAAATATTTTTGCAACATTTTACACTACAAGAAAAAACCCATTTATATACGGAAGCATTCCGTAGGTAACAACTAAAATCCGTAGGTAAATCAGCATTACCTCTGGATTATCCCAGATCAAAATCCGTCTATAACGTAGGTATAAGTAATTTAACTTTATTAATATTATCATTATAAATATTAAATATTATAAAAATTATAAAAATTATTAAACATTATAAATATTATAGATATTATTAAATATTATTAATATTATAAATAGTGTTAATATTATAATACTATTAACATTATTAATAGTAATAATATTATAAATAATATAAATAACAATAATAATATTATTTTAATTAATATTATTAAAAAAATAATATCATTAATATTATTTATATTATTATTATTATTAATATTTTTCATAATCAACATTATTAATATTATTAATATTATTATTAGTATTAGTATTATTATATTAATATTGTTAATTTTATAATGTCAATATAATATTTTTGATAGAATTATAGAAATAGTTAATTATTTTGTATATTGATTTATTTCAGTTAGTTTATCTTGTGTATTATTTGTGTTATTGTTTAATTTTTTGTAATCGTATTTTGATAATAAATCAAATAATGTTACAAGAATAATGACATATAAACATATGAAAGAGCTATACAAATATTTTTATTTCTAAAATTTATTTATTTTTTAATATAATATATTTAAAATATTTTGTAAATGTTATGGAACTTATTTGGAATGTTACAGATCTACTGTCTTAGAAAAGACATATAAATGAAATTTTCTATTGACCAAATGGGTTGCTGGAGAATTTTGTTTTCCAAAGAAGCAATGTTCAAAAAATAAATCTTAAATAGCGTAATATTCGCAATATTTATTTATATAGCATTCTTAAATAGCGTAATATTCGTAATATTCAGATGATTAAATTCTTACTTTCATTTTGATTTACTCTCACTAAAAAATAGGTTAGAATTTGGTTATCACAAAATCGAATTATAGTTTTCAATTCTTTAAAAACATAGTTTTTTCTTAATTTCAAGCAAAAACTGTAATTATGAAAAAAATTAATTTTTTAAAAACTTATATAAAATATTAAAATAAATTATTTAACATTAATTAATTAATTAATATTTATTTTCATTATTAATAAATTTACGAATTTATTTATGTACTTTATATTCACAGATGACTCCTCATTTCTAATTTGAATTTGTGAGTTCTTATCACTTTTAATTTGATTTATTTCAATGTCAAAAAGATAATTGCTAAGCTATTAAAAAAAAATATTATTATTTTATTTTATGAATAAGTATAATCTACCTATGTATCGTTTGTGTTAACATATGGGTTTTGGTCTAATCTTCCCATATTTTTGTATTTTATTTTTTTAATAATATGTTTTTTCATGTGATGACAGATGATTGTTGTTACTTGAGGTGTCAGCTTAGCTGAGATGTCAAGTTACATAGTGATGCCTAACACAAAAACTTTAATTAAAAAAAAAAAAACTATTCAAAAAAAAATTATATATTTACAATATTAACTTAAATTTCTCTCTTTATTATCAAATAATTTTCTCACCATGAGTATTACAACTTAAATTTTATTAAACTTCAATAACAAAGTTTCATTACACAAAAAATCATATTTTTCAACCATATTATAGCACTTAAAAAATAAATAGCTGTAATATATCGCATCACAAGTTAATTTTATACATTATTTCATACATTACATAATTAACTTAATAAATTTATTTAAATCATTGAAATATTTAATACGTGTATAAAATGTTAATAGTTTTAATTAATACATTATTTATTTTTCATTTCAAAACATTTGTATTCCCTTTTCTCTTTATTTTAAATACTTATTATTATTGTTTTACTTCAACTACATAAATTTTACAAATATTATTAGTTATTAGATATTTACTTAGATATTAGATAAATTTAACAAAATTTAATATCAAAATTTAAATATTAAATATTTTTTATAATTTGTTAAATTTATTATAAAATAAATTGAAATATTACTAACAATGTAAAATATTAACTATTTTATTATTACATTTTTAATTTCTAAATTTTTTTAATTTAAATTCTATTAAAACATTAAAAATTTATATCAAAATTCGATTATTTGGATAATAAAATTTTGATCTATTTTTAAAAAAGATATCAGAATTCAGTTTCTTAAAAGTTGAATTCTTAGGAAGAATAGTAAACCATATGATTTAAGTAAATATCTCTGGACAAAATTTCTCTGTACGATACCATGCTATTAATTAATCGATGTTCTTATATAATGAAAACTAAAAGGTAAAAACATTAAATAGTTAGAATTAGCTAAATTGGTTTTTAAGGATAAAAACTTTGCTTTAACTTAGTGCGTGTATTGGAAATTTTGACCGAATTATCAGGTTTTTCCAATCTGAATTTTCATTCAATGCATTAGTTAAACATTTATTTCATATAACTGTTTTGTAGATATAATACTTTCTATATCTCATAATACTCTACCCATCTTTATTAGGTCCTTTTGTCTGGCTTAAGATCTTTAATTATTAACAACTTTATTTAGTCTCGTTAATTAATATTCTTTTTTAATTATTTTTATCTAAGTATTTTAGTAAATTCTTTCGCATTCCAGTTATTAATAATTAAGGTGTGTTTTGAATACTTTTATAATTATTTTAATTAGGGTTTTTCTTAAAACAATGTATTACTTTTATGAAAATAATACGATATATAGATTGTGAATCTTAGACCCATTTTGTTAGGTAGAGAGATACCAAGAATCACGGTGTCATGATCAACAAAAACAATACCGACATTGCTGAAAGGACGATCTAGGTTTTCATAAGTCAAATGTTCTTCATTTTTGAAAAGTCAAATGTTGTGTTTCACATTGCATCAATGGCTAAAGTTGAAACTCATATTTGTAATTTTAAAAGAAATATATTCAATAATAATAATTCGCTAGGTAGTCCGATAACGATCCGACAGCGGGTGTCCTGATAAATCTAACAAACATTTGTTAGGATAGAGTTTAAATGATCTGATACCATATTACAAAGTGGACTTTAGGTCTAACCCAACCCCTCATGGGATCTCTAACCGTTATTACAATATTTTGTTTTTCATAAACTCGAATAATTAAATTTCCTTAGTATGTAATTTTATAAAGTAAATTTTTTTATCACTATCTTATCTTATGTGGAGTCTCCGGTTGATCTAACATTTGTAAAGCATATATAGATAATTTAATTGAAGAAATTTACCACAAATTGTATCGAAGTAAAATATATGTAACTAATATTTGATATTTGATATACTTTTTTATAAAATATTTAAAAATAAAATTATTCATATAAAAACTAATTGATTATATCACAACGACATAATTGTTACAATACAGGGTAAGTTAGTAAGAATTAAAATCTCAATAACAATTATAAATGAAAATATATAAATGATTTAATTGAAGCAATTTATACGCATTCCTTACCTACTTAAGACACTAATCATATCAATTCTTACAAGACTGTATTAAGTTCAAACATATATAACTAATATTTATCATATTTTTCATAAAATATTTGGTAATGAAATCACTCATATAAAATTAAATTGATTATTTGGTCATGACCCATATGACAACAAACATAAGCCTCAAACACACATTAAATGGTGATTCTTCACTCCTAAATAAATTATGATCAATTTTTCACTACTTAATACTTTTATTTTAACTATATGATTTTTAATGCTATTAGTAAATTTGAATATCTCATTATAGACAAATCATAATCATCATTTACATAATCATACCAAAGATCTTTTATATAATTCCAATACCAAATATTTATTCTTCGACACTTCACCAAATGCTCTTCTCAATTTGTAGTTATATAATATTTTATAACATAAATATATCATATTAAAAAAATAAATAGTTAAATTATGAAGAACAAATATATCCAATTTTTGGAAACAATTTGTTCTTTATCCTCAAATTTAGTATGTAAACTTATAACAACCACTTTAACATTTAACATTTACACGAATTTACACCAACAGCTTATATCAACAAATTCACCTTCAATAGTATCAATTAAAAGTAAAATTGTTGGAGATCCCACATTGACTAGAGATTAGAGCCTTTCATAATATATAAGTGGTGCAAACCTCACCTCATTGAGCTGGTTTTATTAGGTTGAGTTAGGCTTAAAGCCCACTTTTTAACATGGTATCAGAGTCATTTTCGAGCCTATCCTAGCGAGTATTTGTTGGGTTTATCAGGCCACCCGCTAAAGTTCACTTCGTAACAAAAATATCTCAAACTTAAGTAAATTATTAAAATTATCGATATGATTCACAAATTTGGTGTGTGCAAAATTAGTGGTAAAGCACAAAATAAAGTATTCATTTGTAATCTAAATTGAAATTTAGAACAAAACTTACTTAGCTTTAACCTATTCATTTACAATCTAAATTGAAATTGAAATTCACTTTATTTACCCTAAATGTTCTTTATAACTAGAAGTGAAGTTGAAGAAGATAATGAAGTTAAAGCATTCCAAAAATCTTTTGATCACATTAAATATTGAAATCCTAACCATTTAACATAATAAAATCAAGTTTAAAATCCAAAATTTCCTAATCCTTATAAAACCTAAAACATGCATGCACTCCATTTCAAAAGAAAGATGGAAATGGAGGAAATTAGAAAATCTTACCTAGAGCATAATGATGTTCTAAATTATCCTTACACTACAAGAAAATCATTAAATAAAAATTAATTTTAAATATTAAAAAATTAGTTACTATTTGACTAAATTAGAGACCATTTTATAAATTAAAAAAATTATTGGTATCTAAATTAGTTTCTATTATTAATGCAAATTTATAAAATAGTTTCTAAATTGATATCTAATCATTAGCTACCAAAATTTTAACTATTTACTTCTTTATATTCTAAATTAGTCTCTATTAATCTTTTTTAGAGTAATTTATAATCTAAATATTAGTAGCTAGCTAAAACATTGGTAGCTAATTTAGATACCAATTTAGAAACATTTTATAAATTTTTATTAATAATAAAAATCACATTAGATATCAATAATTTTTTAGTCTCTAAAATAATATCTAATTTAGTCAATATAGTGACTAATTATTTTTTGTCTCTAAATTTAGTTATTATTTAATGATTTTCTTGTAATGTTGTAAGTAGTGGAAATTTATGAAACGAAGGAGAGGGTTTAGGTGTAAGAGGAAGAAGAGTTGGAGAAGAATGAGTGAAAAGATTGCTTAATGAAATTCAGCTTACTAATAGCATCCCTTCATTTGACACTCTTTTTTGTTTTCATGCTATTTTAGTTTCAGCCCACAACTCAAAGAGCCACCTAGCTTTTACTATAATCAGGACCCCAAATTACTATTCTTACCCCTCTATTTATATATAAATTTAATTTAATTATTATTTTCAATTTATTTCACAATTCTAAAACGATCCTTGCAACTTCAACCATTAAATGGTATTTGCCCTATTTTATTTTATTTTAGCTACATTGTTTAGAGAGGATTATCATCTTATATGCTTGGTTGAATGAAAATAAAATTAAATAGAATAAATAAATAATGGTAGTTTTTCATTGTTTGATTAACAAATAAAAAAAATTTAAAAGAAAGAGAAAATATACTTTTGTACATATAAACAGATTATATATATATATATATATATATATATATATATATATATATATATATATATATATATATATATATATATATATATATATATATATATATATATATATTTTATA
>Ga0123342_1006346_pt1 | contig 16471 bp, 22 predicted proteins | sample Turbeawhitnodule_FD_89960 | JGI IMG/M metagenome (GOLD analysis project Ga0123342, IMG submission 89960) | Root nodule microbial communities of legume samples collected from Mexico - Turtle bean Mexico white nodule | ecosystem: Host-associated > Plants > Roots > Nodule | place: Mexico: Nepantla... | reverse complement strand
TGAGTTGGAATCCCCCTGTTTAATCCATAATGCTCTTGACTTTTGTTGTAATAAAGATTCGTTCCTCTCATTTATGTCCTGTAGCTGGCTCAAAAGTTCTCTTCTTTCCCTGATCTTGTTTTCGTCCAAACCATCTACATCATCTCTCATATCTAACTCTTGTATATTCCTCAAGATATCAAGTTTAATCTTATCAATATGCCCAAAGACATCTTTATTTCATCCTTTCATATCACTCTTTAACATCTTTAGTTTCTCTTTTAACACAATAATTTCGTTGCCCTGAACCAAGTAACTTTCCCATTTGTTTTTAATAAAATTTTCAAACTCCTTATCTTCCTGCCATATGTCACGAAACCTAAAAGGTTTTGAACCCCAATCTACCACATTTGATTTTAGCACTAAAGCACAGTGGTCAAATATTTGTCTATCTATAACATATTGCTTACTTCCTGACCATTGTTGTAACCATTCAAAGGAAATTAAGAATCTATCAAGTCTGTTCTTTGCTTTATCATTAGGTCTATACCAAGTATATTTTCTCCAATACAGGGTATATCCACCAACTCCATATTATCAATGAAATTATTAAAACCTTGCAATTCTCTCTTGTTACCATTACCATTGGAACTATTTATTCCCCTACATTCCCTTTCATTTCTTATGAGTTGAAATCCCCCAAAATGCACCAAGAGTTACACGGTTTCCTTTGCCTAATCTCTAATAAATCTGCCCACATTTGCATTTTCACGTGCAGAATACAAGAAGAGTACACGTTTACAATAACAACAGGAATATTTTTCTCCTTGAAAAACCCCGAGAACACTATGAACCATCTATTGATGATGTGATTAGAACACTAGAAAAACTTTTTATGCCAAATCGTAAGAATACCCCCTGACCCGTTAGTTGGATTGCTATAAAAATAATCAATATCGTTATCTCCCCATAACTGACAACAATTATTTAAACTAAAGTTTGACAATCTTACTTCTTGCAAGCACAACATTCTAACATCTTCCTTTCTGATCAAATACTTAATATACCTCCATTTCACAGGACTCCCAAACCCTCTCACATTTAACGTAAGAATTCTCATTGGTAACCCATAACCTCCCTCACTTCCCTTTGGAGTTTCAGACTCCTATCCCTTTTTTCTAATTCTTCTAGGCTAACCATGACATTACCTTCATCCCTACATGTAGCCCCTAATTGTTTACCCAATTCCCATACCTGAATCGTTTCTAGACTTCCATGTTTCAACCAGAACAAACGATTATAGTTATTTATTGCCATAACAGAAACAGAATTACTAATATGAGATAGAGCTGACCTTACATTCTTGCGTTCTTCCCACTTGTTGTTTTTGCTTGATTCGCCCACCCAAAAAATTATTCTTTCCATTGTAGAGGATGAATTAATTGTGACCGGTTCAATGCCTTGTTTTGTTTGATTGTCCATAACATTCGCAACCAATTGATCCCCCTTATTTGTTGGTTTGTCGAACGGTGCATATGTGTCCCTTATTCTGCTTAAACTCGAACCAGATTGAAAATGGGTGTTCGTGTGTTTGTGCTTCGTTTCGTTTGAATTTTGTTTGAGAGGTGATTGGTATGCCTCCCTTGTTTGTGACCCACGTAGAGAGTCTTCCACCCTCGGTAGAGAGCCTTGTGCCGCCGGTGGCAAAGCCTTACTCACATCCGCCATCGATGTCTCTTCGGCGACCTTTCTTACCTCTTCAAAATCCCTGCTCCCTGATTGCACTGAAGCATTAGACGCTATTGAGTCAGCCTCCGTTTCAGAACCTTCAGATTCTTCGCTCCGATGGCATTGACAAAGTTTATAATCTGGAACTGTGCATTCTTCCTCCACCGAAACCTGATACAAAACATCGTTGATTTTCATATAGCTAGTAATCTTTGCCTCACACCCCACTGATACTCTAATTATAAACCTTGCGTACTCCATCTCTTCCAATGCTAGAGTTGCTTCATCAACCTCAATGAGGGTTCCCAATAACGCTGCGATGTGTTTGAAACAATCATAATTCCATAGCTTCAAAGGTAATCCTCTACATCTCACCCATACCAGTTTGTCTACCGCTACAAATTGCTCATTCCAAGGAATAATTGTGTCGAACATTTCTTCGAACCATTCTTTATTCTCCTCTATGACTTCTTTGATCGTCATTTCATTTTCTCCCTTCAGTAACACATGGAATCCCCCCAAGAATTTTAACCTTTATATAGCCAAGACCTCCCAAAATAAAGCTTTCGTTCAATCCTAATATTTTTCTTAAATCCGACACTCTGGGAGTTCCCCCCTGGTTCTTAACCATTCTCTAGGAGTTTCTTCTGCTTTAAAGTGAATAGTGTGCAAACTTCCCCTGTTCTGCAATTGTGCTCTGTTTCCATTACCATACTTGACAGTGTTTGCATACGTGTTTGTTCCTTTTGCCCTCCACACTTTTTTAATTTCTTTCTCTAGCTCTAATGCCTTCTCTTTCAGCTTTGCATTCCACTCCTTTCTTGTTTCTGTTGCTCTGATGTATTTAGGTCTATTAGCATTTAATTTCCTACTCCCAATCCATATTGTATTAAGATGATATTCCAGCTCCCTAACATTCTGTATTCCATGAAATCTAACAAATTCAAACCTTTGCTTCTTTATATTTAATCTGTTAGAGATGAAGACATCACTCACTCTTCCCCATCTTCGGAAAATTTTCCACAAATCGAACTCTTTGAGATCAAAGGGGAAGTTAGAGAAAAAGAAAGGTGTTCCTTCCATTGTACAATCACATAGAGATAATACCCCTCCAATGTTTTAACAATAATCAATAGATGTTAACTCCTTACAACAACACTACCTAATGGAACTCGAGCATTAATACCATTCTACAAATGATTATTAAAAGAAACTATATTATATTCCATGCATGTCTAAGCTTTCATCTGTGTCATGTAAATTATTTATCTTTTTTATTTATTCTTACTTTCTTTCACACTCTGCAAACAAAAAATTAAGATTAAAATCAAAGAAAAAATGTTATATTTAATTAGGTTGGTTGAAATTCGGATTTTTTTGTTCTGATATATATAAGCCAAATCAGTTCAATTAATATTGATTGTAATGGTTGAGTTATCATCTTACAGTAAAAATACATAAACTGTTATATTTTTCAAATTTGTAGCTTCATTTATTTTTTATTTATATATTTTAATAGTTAATTATTCACTTTATTTAATATTTATATTTTTTTAGTTGTCTATATAAATATAAATATATATATATATAATTAACCTTTATGCCCTCTTATATATAAATTGCAATATAAATGTTGAAATCAGACACTTAAAAATACTAGATAAGATTATAAAAAATTCAAAAAATGTAATGAAAGAAAAAATTTATTACTAAAGATAATATGATTCGACTAACACCCGTAAAACAAAGTTATTATGAAGAATAATTAAAGTTTCTTCACTTTATCAAATTGTCAAACATTTTGAAGTTAATTAAAACTCTTGAAGTACAGTTGAAAAGTGGGAGTAATTATAATTCAGTAGTCAAAGTAAAAAGTGGTCAAAGACCATTTAACAAGTAAAAAAATGAAATTTGTTTTTAAAGCATGGTTAAAATCTATTAATTAATTATATTATTATTATTTGCAACAATCACATTTTATTTCTTAATTATTACTTTTTAATAGTGTTCTTTTTAACAAATAATAAAATTAATTAAAATGGGAACATTTTAAGGGTGTCCAAGGTAAAGGATTCCCACATAATGAAAGTAAAAAAAAAAACTAAAAGAGTTGTTGCCATGACAACACCTATATACTTACAGCAGAACAAAAACTGCACCTACAATCCTAAAAAAAAACAACACCCAAAGAAGCGTTTTACACTAGAAAAGATTTTACCAACACCACCAATATCAGCACCGGCATGATTCGGCTCTATTGTTCCCAGCTCCCACCAAGTTACCATTCAACATATTTTAGTGTTTGTATATCAAGAACATGATCTTGGGAGTAACATGGCATCTTTCCTTTGAACCTGAAGATTTCCTTCGACTCTTACACTAGATAGAGTCTCGTAAACTTTGACAACACCAGCATCATCAATCCGCCCCCGCCATCAGCAGAACCAGTCATAAAAATCAGCCGTTGGACCTGTATTCTCTTCAACGCATGAACCTCTGGGATTCCTTTACATAAAGACTCTTCCATCCTTCCTTCCAGCAAAAGTGACTCCCACGTGAACCTTCCAAGTTCTATTCCTCTGCATTCCCCTCTATCATTGATTATTCACTGCTTCCCTACAGCTTTACTTGCTCCAAAGAACACTACCTTCTACACCTTTCAACTAATTCAAGATAGAAAACATACCCATAACATTGGTCAATGAATAAGACAAATGATTGGACTTGTGCCAAAGTAAAAAATTTCTCTGCATCTATCTTTGCTTAGTTAAAAATAACCTTGTTATATGCTTCCAAGTGCACCATACCACTGAAACTCAGACTTTTCCATAATTTGTTGCCTTCTTGATTAAAACATATATAAGAGAATTGTTCGAAATGATGAATCAAGTCATTGTGGTTTACTGAATTAATCCCTATCCAGCTAAAGCACATATTCCATACTTTAATTGATACCTTACATGAAACAAGAATGTGTGAAGTTGACTCCTCCTCCCTCCCACATAAAACACATAGAGTATCCCCCAATATCTCACCCCTTTTATGCAAATTCTGCTTAGTTGATATCCTATCCGAAAGGGCCCTCCACACGTAAAATTGAGCTGAGGGCATAACCTTTAAATTCCAAAGATATTCAAACACCACTGACACCCCCCAGATCTCTGATTTACTAACTTATTATAAGCAGATTTTACCGAGAATGTGTATGATGGAGGATCATTCCATAACCGTAAGTCCTCTTTATCTGGGCGTAGTGACACATGTGATATACTTTCCATAAAATCCTCTACCATAGTGCTTTCCCACTCAAATCATTCTCTTCTCTAACTAAATTTCCACTCCCACCCTTCTGTAGACCATCTTCTGAAACTACAAATAGTCTCGTCTTTAAGCTCAGAGTTATTATATATTCTTTCATACCTTCCTTTGAGTTGACCATTGGCTAGCCATTCATCTTCCCAAAATTTGATCTTCTCCCCGGATCCAAGTTGCTAAACCATATTTGAATTGAACCATTTGTCACCTTGGTCTGATAGGCTGACTTTGGATAAATCATTCCACCATCTAGATTTATACCTATTTCGATTCAGTGTAAATGAATTTGTCGTCCTCCAAAATCCGTACTTGATTCAAGAACATCCTTCCAAAGACCATTCTTAGAGGAGCCCATTCTCCATAACCATTTTTCCAAGAGTGCCTTATTGAACAAATCAATGCTTCTAATACCTAAGTCTCCCTCCTCTTTCGCTTTAAAAATGTTCTCCCAGCTAGTCCAGACAATTTTCCTCCCTTCCTCTCCCCACCCCCACAAAAACTTTCTCTGTAATTTTGTGATCTCCTTGCACACTCCAACCGGGGCTTTAAAAAAAGATAGAAAGAATAGTGGTATGACATTGGTAACAAATTTTATAAGGAAAACTCTACCCGCAAAGGAGAGGTTCCTCCCCTTCCATACCGAAAGTTTCTTTCTTATCTTCGATATCACTGGTTTCCATAATGAACGCCTAGATTGATTACCACCAATAGGTAGACCTAAGTATGTGAATGGTATATCCATTAGGCCGTAATGGAGTATTTCTGAATACATTTTAACCTCATAACTGTCTACTCCAATTGCACCAATTTTTCTTTTGTGGAAGTTTACTCTGAGGCCAGAGCTTAATTCGAAACATCTTAAAATAGCCTTGATATTTTGTACATTTGATTCGCATACAAAAACGGTGTCATCAGCAAATTGGAGTAGATTCACATTCACCTTTTTATCCTCGACTTTTAATCCTGAAAACAAGTTTTTTCCTTGTCGCTTGTTTTACTAGTCTAGCCAAACCTTGTGCAACAATCAGAAACAAAAACAGTGCCAACGAATCCCCTAGTCTAAGGCCTCTAAACAGTTTGAATTTTTTGTCAGGCTACCGTTTACCAATGTCGAGATAGTAGCAGATTCAAGGCATGCTCTAATCCACTGTATCCAATTTTCACAGAACCTTAATCTTCTCATCATGAAGAGTAAGAACTCCCAACTCACTGAGTTGTACGCCTTTTCGAAGTCAAGTTTTACAATCACCCCGCTTTTTCTCCTTCTTTTCAAATCATCCATGACCTCATTCACTATAGGACACTATCTAATAATCCTCTACTAGATAAAAAAAAAAAAACTGATTGTGACCCATCTATCACCTTCTCAATAACTTTTTTAATCCTACTACATAGCACTTTGGTCAGAATCTTGTACAAACGTACTACAAGTGAGATGAGTCTATACTTTTCAAGAGATTGAGGATTCTCATACTTTAGGATCAACGTTATGAATGAGCATTGTGTCTAAGGTGGATGGGTATTGTCTTTGTTCAGCACAAGGACCTCTTAATTCACTTTGAGAGCTTCCACCTAACTCATTTAACTACTAAGCAAAATCAAGTCTGGAAGGGCCTATGGGTTGCAATTGTTCGGAGCATATGGGATCAGAGAAATCTAATTGTGTTTAAACAAGGGATATCGGACGCTGAAGAAATCTTCCATTCAGCTCAATTGGCCACTTGGTTATGTTTGAAGTTTGGGGCGGCTCCCTTTAGATATTCCTACTCGGATTGGATTCTTAATCCAAACATTTGTTTGCAAAGTTACTGATATGGAGGAGGATGTTGAGATGTTTTTGTATCTTCATGTCATGTATTAGGTAACTGTGCTAGCTAGGAGTGGGGCGAGGATGGCAGGTAGGTGTGGTGGCAATGTTGTTAAATTAAATAGCAGGTTTCTAGTTTTGGAGTTTTAATCTGGCATTTGTTATAAGAGTAGGGAGGCCTTTACAGGTTTGGTATAGGGATGTGGGGGGTAAGGGGACTTCGATTTTTTTAGCACAGGTTTAAGGAGAAGTTGGGGTGTTGCAGGGTGGAAATATGTTCTGTAGATGTAATGGTTCAGGAAAAGGAAATGATATAATCCTTGCTGGAGTATTTTCTTGCAGGCTATAAGGTGGATGTGAGGATAGGAAATAAGGTGCTTCTGGTCCCGAGCAGGCGCTGGTTCAAGGATGTCTGGTTTGCTAGTTGGCTTTCAGGAAGTTCTGATGCCATAGTTTGGAGTTAGAAGTCGTTCAGAGGTGTGGAAGGGAGGTTTGAAGTTGCTCTGTGATAGACAAAGAATGCTGGTAGTTCTGTTTTGTACAGATTAAGGGGTATAAGAGAAAGGTAGGTTTGGCTTCTAGCTGGTTTTTTTTCCTGATTCTCAAAAGATGCAGTTGTGTTGGGGTTAGCATATGAAGACACGTGATGGGGTCTTCGAGCTTTATAGCGCGGTGCATACCAGCCCATGCGGTCACAGATCTGTTTTCTCTGAAGATTTGGTTAAAATAGGTGATGGTTGTGGGTCCGCTAGGAGCTAATAGGAAATGGTTTTAACTTTTACTAGGATCTGTTTGTTTTGCTTGTAAGGTGTTTTTTAAGAGTTTATATTTACCTTTGTATTGGGCTACTTGGTTTTTGTACATGGGTTGGGGTACCCCTGAAGTACCTCTTTTATTCTATTATATTCTTTGCTGATCGAAATAAATAAATGAATGAGGCATTACATCCCTTTGGGATCTTCCCCTCACTGTGAAAGTGTTTTACTGCTCCCATCACATCCTTTTCTAGCAAACCCCAATGCTTTTTAATAAAACTGAAAGTTACTTCGTCTAGGCCAGGGCTTTTACTACTATCACAATTCCAAATAGCATCCTTCATTTCTTTATCGTCAAAAGGATCAGTCAAGAACATGTTATCATAGTCTATTAACTCCTTAAATTCAACATTATCCAACCTAACACCAATATCCTCGACAACCGACATCTTTTTCTTGTAGAAATCTTTAACCAACTCCTTTACCGTATTTGGCTCTTCCACCCATTTGTCAGAGATATGGCAATGTATTCCTTTGATCTCATTCTTCATCCTCCTACATTTAATTGATGCATGATAGTATTTAGAATTAGAATCCCCCTTCTTGAACCATAGTGCTCTTGACTTTTGTTGTAGTAAAGATTCATTCCTCATATTGATATCTTGTAACTAGTTCAAAAGTTCTCTGCATTCCCTTATCTTGTTTTCATCCAATTCGTCTATCAAACTCTTGTATTTTATTAAAAATATCAATTTTGATCTTGTTTGTATATGCAAAGACATATTTGTTCCATCCTTTCATGTCACTCTTTAGCATTTTCAATTTCTCTTTTAACACTAAAATTTTGTTTCCCTGAACCAAATAACTTTCCCATTTGTTTTTAACAAAGTTGTCAAACTCCTTATCTTCCTGCCAAATGTCAAGAAACCTGAATGGTTTTGGTCCCCAATCTGTCATGTTTGATTTTAGCAACAATGCACAATGATCAGATATTTGTCTATCTAAGACAAATTGTTTGCTACCCGGCCAATGTTGCAACCATTCAAAGGTGGTTAAAAACCTGTCAAGCCTGCTCTTAGCCTTGCCATTAGGTCTATACCAGGTATATTTCCTTCCAATACAAGGTATATCAACCATCTCCATACTATCAATGAAATTATTAAAACCTTGCATTTCTCTCTTATTACCACTGGCTTGACTTATCCCCCTTCATTCCCCTTCACTTCTTATAGAATTGAAATCCCCCAATATGCTCCATGAGTTACAAGGTTCCCTTTGTCTGATTTCTTTTAAATCCTCCCACATTTGCATTTTCGTTTGTAGATTACATGAAGAATACACATTTGCAATAACAACAGGAATATTGCTCTCCCTATAAAACCCAAAAAAACACTATGAACCATTTATAAATAATATGATTAGAACACTGGAAAAAAAAAAATGTGTGCCATATTGTAAGAATACCACCTGCTCCATTAACTAGTTCGTTGTAGAAATAATCTATATCATTATCCCCCCATAACTGACAACAATTGTTTAAACTGACATTTACAATTTTCCCTTCTTGCAAGCATACCATTCTGATACCTTCCTTCCTAATGATATCCTTAATATATCTCCACTTCACAGGACTACCAAATCCTCTCACATTTATAGATATAATTCTCATTGATAACCATATTTTCCCCCGCTTCCCTTTGGGATTTTAAAATCCTATCCCTTTTTTCAAGTTCTTCCAGGCTTACCATAATATTTCCTTCATTCCCACATGTAGCACCTAACTGTTTACCCAATTCCCATAATTTAATCGTTTATAAACTTCCATGTTTTAACCAAAATAAACGATTGCAGTTATTTATAGCCATGTCAGAAACATAATTACTAATTTGAGATAAGACTGACCTTATATGCTTGCGTTCTTCCTGCTTACTGTTTTTGCTTGATTTACCCACCCAGAAAACTCTTCTTTCCGTTGTGGCAATTGAATTAAAGGACATCAATTCATTGCCTTCCTTCGTTTGTTCTTCTGTTCCATCCAAAAACAGTTGAAACCCCCTTTTTCTTTGCTCATTGAACGATAGATATGTATCTTTTATTCTGTACAATCTCGACCCTCAATGAAGGTGGCTTTGCATGTAATTGTGCTCCGCGGTGGCAATAATATGATGTATAGATGATTGCCTAACCTCCCCCAAGGTGTCGTGCAGAGAGAGTCCTCCACCCTCGAGATTGACAGTAGTGCAACCACCTCCCCCACGATATCTTCTCCCGTCGTTGACATAACTTGATAGGAGGAAACCTTTTCCCCTTGCTACGCCATTTTCGTCGTATGTGGTAGTTGTCTCCGTCTCTCCTCCGCTACCTCTACTGAGTGGGGGTGAAAAGTGGTGGCTGCATCGTCATTCCAAGGTTGCCCATGGGCATGGTGTGCGGTGGCATCGTCTTTCCGAGGTAGGCCATGGGCACGGTGTGCGGTGGCGTCGTCGTTCCGAAGTTGCCCTACCTGTTCTGATTCTCCTAAAATGTTCGTCCTTTCCGCATTAGGCGGGCTTCCAAGCAGCCCAAACCATACTGAATCCTCCACCCTACAAACATTTGGGCCAACTTTAGAAAAGGTCTCAATGTGATTTTTTTTCCTGCACCTCCCTTCCTCAGCCGCAAGGGGTGTCTGGTACGAAACGCATTAGGTCGTTTCTAGAGGCCCATGTTTCTTTGCCTCGTCAGCCCTACTTATAGTTGTTGGTGTTACATACCCTATGTTTTCCTTTCTTGTGAATAGGTAGATATTAGGTGCAGATATAGCCCCTAGGGATTTTGCCAAAAAAGGTTCACATCAGTGTAGCGGTAATGATGGTTCTAATCGTCGGCGATCCTGTACGAACGGTGACGGTGCATTGCTCATTTCCACCATCAGTTCCTCTTCAACAAACTTTCTTGCATCTTCGAAAGCCCCATTCCCCGAGCGCACGGATGCATGAGATGCAATCGAATCATCATCTGTTTCGGCTCCGTCAAATGTTTCGCCCCAATGGCATTGGCAAAGTTTGTGTTCAGGAATTGTGAATTCCTCCTCCACTAATATCTTATACAGTTCTTCGTTGATTCTCATATAGTTGGTTATCTTTGCCTCACATCCCACTAATACTCTAACTTTAAACCTTGCATACTTTATCTCATCCAGTGTCATCGTTGTTTCATCTACCTTAATCAAGGTTCCCAGTAACGCAACAATGTGTTTGAAGCACTCTGTATTTCAATATTGTTAACATTAATTTATATTATTGCTTACAAAACATATTTCATACTAATAGTATGACTATTAATACACTATACTTTCATATGATTAATTATATCTAAAATAAAATGTTTCATTTAGATAAAAGTTTTAAATTAAATTATTTTAAGTTGAATGGCCCAAGATTGATTCACATTTTTAACATGGCAAATTCTCATGAACCTCCTTTTCTTCTCCCCACACTAAAATTTCAACCATATCCTTCTCAATATATGTTAGGGTTTTTGTATTGGTAGAGAGTGTGGTGGTTTTTTCTTCATTTTCAAGAAGTCTTGGGTTTTTGTGGTGGTTGGAATGTGGTGGTCAATGCTGATTGGTGGTGGTGATTGTTGGTGGTTGAGATAAGTTTTGCGGTTATTTTAGAATTTGTTTTTCGTGTGTTTGTTTTTTTTCATGTATATTGGATTGTACAATCTATAACATCACTTAGTGTAATATGTATTATAAATTGTATAATTTGGAAGGTAAACCCGGATTTGGAAGTGTCTTCCCAATTGTCCAATCTGTAACACATTCTGAACTTACAATCTGGATAGTTCAATCTGGAAGACAATTTAATATCCAAGTTTACCTTTCAAATTGTACAATTCGAAATACATATTACAGTAAGAAGTGTTACGGATTCTACAATCTAGAATATATTTTTGAATCCAAGAATATCTTTTGGATTCTGTAATTCGAAATGTATTTTTTTATAAAAAATAATATTCTGAATTATAGAATTAGAAAGATATTTCTGGATCTAGAAATACCTTCTAAATTCTACAATTAAGAAGGTATAAATAGAAAAAATATATTTGCAAATTGTATAATCCGAAAATGTATTTTTTTAAGCACAAAATTATCCTTTTGCCTAATCTATGGAGGTGCAGTAGAAGCTATGAAGGTGTAGAAAGAAGCATCTTCTAACATTCAATAGTTTTCACAAGACCATTAATGGAACACATGACTGAAATAAAAAAACTAAAAGTCCAACTTCCGAACTCTTAAATCTCAAGTCCACTTGAATATTTTGTTGATGCCACCATGGAAGAAGCATTGGTCATGCGAATTTAATTTTGATATATTATCAGTATAAAATATTTAGAGTTTTAAATTCACTAAAATAATTATTAAAAAATCAATTTAATTTATATTAATTTTTATTACTGTCAATATAAAGATATGTATACTATTAATTAATTAGAAACATTTTAATTAATTTTTTAACTATATAAAAATTGATGATTAGATAACACTTAATACATTATATAGAGAGATAGAAAGAGAAGATAATACAAATCCAAGAATGCAAATAGCTACATAAACTCCTTTTTATTCTCAAAGTCTTATAGCGAATTATATATATATATATATATATATATATATGATTAGGTTGTAAAATTTGATCATGGTAAATGACTCAATTCTAACTCAATTCTAAATTAAGTTTTTTTATTAGCACACTAAATGATAAATTGATAAATTTTTATTTTTTTATATTATAAAATATAAATTGATTTCTAAATTTTTTACATTATAAATTGGTCCTTAGTTAATTTATATTATTTGTAACTTAATTGGAAGATTAAGGTACAACCTAACTTGTCCAACTTATCAACCCAACCCAATTTGAGTTCAATCTCACCCAATATTGTTTGACTTGGATCCGACCATGGGCGACCCTGCCTTAGCCCAAATTAGCATGTTTTGATATGAACTTAGCCTGATATAAACTCAACTTGACTAAGTTTGAAGTGGGTCTGACTCGACTCGGTACGACATTACCCGACTCACATGACCTTATGTGACCTGAATCGACTAGGCCTAACAAGGGATCGACTATACTCGACTAATATGGACCTAACACGCTCAACCCAATTTGGACCTAATTCAACACAACCCGAGGTGGCTGGACTTAGCTCGACCCAGTATGGGTCCAATTCAACTTGACCCAAGGTGGACCTGTCTCAATTCGGTCCAAGATGGACCCGATTCAATTCGATCCAAGATGGGCTCCACTCAACTCAGCCTGAGGTGAACCCAACTCGAGTTGGGCAAAGGTGGGCCAAACTATATTCGGGTTGAGCTGGATCGAACACGACTCTATCTAAGTTCGAAATGGGTTCAACTTGACTCGACCTGATGTCAACTCAACAAGGAACCGACTCTCCTCGTCTCAATGTGAACCCAACAAGGGATTGACTCTACTCATCTTGATGTGAACCCAACAAGGAACCGACTCTACTCATCTCGATGTGAACCCAACACGACTCGATTTGACATAGACTCGACTCAATTTTTAACCTTATGTAGACCCGACTAGAGTAGGTCTCAAGTAGAGTCAACTTAACCCAATTCAAGGGAGACGCTACTAAACTTAGTTTGAGGTAAATTAAGATAGAAGTAAATTTAATCTCACAAAACTAATTTAAAGTATAAATGATAGCTTATCTTAAATATATTCAAAATGTCATGTAATACATTATTATTCCCATACCAAATAAGAATCATGGACATGAGAATGTATATACTAAAAAAACTCAAATTTGACTTTAAGTAAAAACAAAGACTGAAAGTAGTATATAAATAAAGAATAATTCTAACCTATATAAAAGAAATAATTTCATATGAATATAAATTTCCTGTCCTTCATTCCAAATCCTTACAATTTCTCCGGGCTTATGTCATCAAATGCTACTATTTGCATTTTTTCAGTACCAAGTCAACTACAAACAGCAAATGTTGCAAAGTATCATTTATTAAAAAGAAACTCAATAAGTATAAGGTAGAAAGAGTTAGTGGATTTTTCATAATAAGAATTCCATGAAAGAGATTTATAAGAGTAAAAGGATACAATTAACTAAATTAAAATATCTTCAATCTATAAAATTTACATCATCAAAATATAATTCACAAAAAAGATAATACTTTGATAAGATAAGCTATTTAAGGAAGATGTCTTGTTACTTGTCAACAGTAACTATTAACAAAGACCTATAAAGCATTTATGGATGATTTCGTTGTAAAAATCAAATTCCATAAATATTGTACATGTTTATAATGCACTACATTATGACTAATAAAAAATAACTAATTAAAATAATACACATAATTGCGAGGATAGAAGAATAACTAATTAAGATGAATATTATAAAAACCAAAATATTTTAATATTATATTTTAAATTAAATAGAAAATAAAATATATAAATAGAAGTTAGACCTTTAGTTTAAAAATATTCTCTTTCAACATTTTATTTAACTATAAAAGATATTTCAATAATGAAAACTTGTCAAATCAAGACCATGCAGAGTTGACAGTGTAAGGATTTTATTTGACCAATTAAATCTTAATTTTGATAAGTAATATTAATTTTCTCTAAGTTTTATCCTTTTTTTAATTATTTGATCAAAGGTCAAGAGAAAATATTGTGAGTATAAAATTAATCGTGGGGACTTATTTGGATTTATTGAAGTTTTAAGAAGATGATCAAATATTTATTGTCGATAAATCACGCTTCAATCTAGATAAGAGGAACTAATAATACATTTACATAATCTATTTGTTGTTAAATGTGTTGTTGGAATATGGTAGTATAGTATATGTATGTAAAAAATGAAGATATGAGGATATTGTGGAGTGTATGGTGGAATTGATGTATATTGTTACATTTGTTGGTTAAAGCATGGGAATAGCCTTATTCATAAATCTAAAAAAAAAAAAGAAAATCTTATAAAAAAATCATATGGAAGTCATGTTGGCTTATTTTAAAATTGAATTTCGATCAAGCTACATGTGGTATTTCAGGTAAGACTGAGCAGTGTACATTAATTGTACTACAAGTCTTACGTCACTCAAATGATTTTCTCTTCACCCAAGCATTGTGGTGTATAGCTCAAGCATTGATTTGAAGCTTGATACAAAGAGAGATCGAGATGATTCTCTCTTTGTTAAAAGTATATCGTTCAAACGTTGGATAATAGTCTAAAGAGATATGTCTTTTAGTTCAAACGTTATTTTCAAATGCTTAAGAGTGATGTTAAGGAAGTGCATGTGTCATGAATGTGTGGTACTACATGAGACATGGTTTAGACACTCAAGTGTTGATTGGATGCTCAAATGTGTCTTAAGGCGATTGATGAGTTGTAATGCGATAGCCACTAAGGACAATCTCTTGAGACTTGGTATACCTATGGTGTGTGCTCGGTGTCCCTTTTGTGGTATGGAGGAAGAGACGGTAAGGCATCTACTTTTTGAGTGTAAGGTCTCTTGGAAAATTTGGGGAATGTGTCTCGAGTGGTTGGGATCTTCTTTGCCTCTACATTGTGAGACACAAATGCATTTTAAGATGTTTAAACCTATAGGTGTGAAACATGCTATTATTAGGTGTTGGGGGTATTTGGGTAGGGATTGTAAGTGAAATTCGGAATCATAGGAATAGGGTTGTTTTTTAGAATGGGCGTGTAGACCTAGTGGAGGTTTTTACTATGATACAAAGGAAGACTTGGTCTTGGGTCACGAAAAAGGAAAGTGTGGCTAATTTTTCTTACTCAGATTGGTGTTTGGAACCTCAATGTTGTATGAGGTATTTGAAAGATTGATATTTGGTGTTTCTTGTTTAATTTTTTGTCCAAGTTTGGAAGGCATGGTGTGTTTGTGCAGGTTTTCTTGGTTTTTTCTAAGCAGGGTCGGGTTGATGATTTTGTTCTTGGACTGTGGTAATGGAAAGTGTATTTGATTTATGCTTTTCGGTCTGGTGTTGGAATCTTTATGGTGTATGAGCTTATTGATCTGTCCAGTTCCGGAAGTTGTTGTGTGCTTTTTTTAGGTTATTTCTGGTTATGTATCCTCATTGTAAGATCAGTTTGTTGATGTTGGCACTTGGTTATTTGGCGCACTTCAGCCTGTTGCAAAGATATTGCTTAGTTGTTGGATGTTATGTCCTGTATTGAGGGTGTGATCTCTTTGGTGGGTCATTTCTGGTTTACGTTTCCTTTTAGTAGGATCGGTTTGTTGAGTTTGGCACTGGGTTATGGCACTTCAGCCTGCTGGCAAAGATCTTGTTTAGTTGTTGAATGTATGTCCTATATTGAGGGTGTGATCTCTTTAGTGGGTAGATGTAATTGTATTTGTTGGGTTTCTATTTCTTGATCTGGTTTATTATTTTGGTTTGTAGTGTAGTGTATGTTGGATCCTTAGTTGGTAGGGTACTAGGAAACTTGTTTTGGATTTTTTGTATAAGGGTTGGGACACCCCTGAAGTGTCTCATTTTATTTTATTTATTCTTTGCTAATAAAAAAAATAAAAATAAAATGAATTTTTTGGAACTTGTTGGATTGTCTTCCACGTTTGTTTCTCTATTAGGAATTGGTTATAAATCTCAAATGATTGTTTTGTTGATTTTGGCTTAATCCCAAGTCCCACATCGGTGGGTTCATTGTTTGGGAAGGAGGTTTGAGGGTTATAAATTAAACTTTCCTCCTTCACTGTTATATATCCCAATTTGTAATATCTTCTCTCATAATAATAAAAGGGAGTTGTTTTTGCTGTGCTCGGAGATTTGGCTAAACAGGCCGAACTCCGTTAACAATTTTCGGGTGTGTTTTTTCC
>Ga0123342_1006345_pt1 | contig 16471 bp, 9 predicted proteins | sample Turbeawhitnodule_FD_89960 | JGI IMG/M metagenome (GOLD analysis project Ga0123342, IMG submission 89960) | Root nodule microbial communities of legume samples collected from Mexico - Turtle bean Mexico white nodule | ecosystem: Host-associated > Plants > Roots > Nodule | place: Mexico: Nepantla... | reverse complement strand
GTGATGCAAGCAAATGAAAGAGTCGATCAAGCAACTCAAATAGCTGCTCAAGCAAATCAAAAGTGTGCAATGTTGGAGGATAAAATAAAGTTCATGGAGCAAAAGTTAACCATGATGATGGAGTGACAACAGGGTGACACCTCAACAAGCACAAGTCAGGTTCACCCTCACTATGCTCGGAACTTTGATGATCAACCCCTGTCTTGAGTTCATCATTTTTTAAGTTTTCTTAAAACAATATTTGTGTATGGTACTATAACTTGTTTTTCCTTGTATTAACTAGATTTTGTTTCATTACCTCATTGAGGGTAGGTCATATGTGCAATTCATCTTGAGCCTTATCATCAGGGGAAGGATACACAAATTTTGGATGAGATGCATTTCTTAAGGTTTATGCTTTAGTGTTTAGAAAGAGCTTAGTTTTGCTTAGCCCTTCCACAAGCTCTATCTTTTTTTTTTATTGCAGATCTAGTTTCACTTTTGAAGTTAGTCTTAATTCCTAACCACCCTAAAGTTGCTTTTGGAGAAGTTTATATGTGGCTGAAACATTAGTGATTGATGTTATAAAATGATAAAAAAGTTTATTTTCCTTTCGTGGGTGATTAGATAGTAACATACTGATTTGCTTAGTATTCAATAGGATTCGGATATTTGAGACATCTCTTAAACCATCATCATCATCATCTTCATGTTATGTTCATTTCTTTTTTGTTATGTATTTACCGTAGTAGTCTTCTTGTTTCTTTTTATAGTTCGGTTGTTGGCTTGCTTTATGTAAGTCTTCTATTTTTGTTAAGATGTATCTTTTCTCATATGCACATACAAGCACCAACTAAGTATAACAAAAGTAAGTATTTAAATGAAATATGAAGTATTATTTTCAACCTTTGTACACTTTATAAGAATGCATGACATTGTACATTTTATAAGAATAGCTGTATAAAAAAAATATTTATTATAAAAAATTGCTAACATATGTCATATCATTACACATGGAAATTGACCCTTTGCATATATTAATAAAGTATGTTTAGAAAAATTTTATAATTTTATTTAATATATATATATATATATATATTTATTTATTAACTGGTAACTAATGCTTTTAACAGTGAAATAATTATATATTGTTAGTTGTTAATGAAACTGTTAATAAATATTTTTTAAATGCACTATTTTTAATAAATTATTTGTATTTTCTAAATAAAATATATCAATATTGTTTTTTTTATTGTTAAAATTTATGTTAGGAATCACAATGGAAGTATCAATAGGGTTTATTAATAAATCCTATTATATATTTTTTTAGAGACGATGTTATTTCTATAGTAGTGTAGTGTGTAACCTAAAGTAAGTTAAATCTAAACCTTAATAAATTTTCAAGACAAGTAAAAAGTATAAAGAAAAAACTATAAATAAAACCTTTTTACTAAGAAAAACATTTCTTCATATTGCTCCTAAAATAATTGTATCTTTAATAATTATATTGAAAAAATGAAACAGGTAAAAAATAGGATAAATGCAATAAGAAAGAGAGAAATAGATTAATTTTAAATTTCACATTAGTTAATGTAATTTTAAAATTGATTTATTTTAATAAAAAAATATTTTTCTTTTTAATTATAATCAGATAAATTTAAAATATTTTTCAATAAAAAAATTTCACGTCTTCTTTGTGTGCTAAACTTGTAGGCTAAGCCTACACTTCTTCAAATAAATAATATGCATGGACAACAGAAGGCTTAGCCCACGCTTATTTAAACTCACCTACTTTAAAAATGTGTGGGCACCTTGAAGGCCAAGCCCACGCTAATTTGTGTCCATGAAGGCTTAGCCTACGCTTATTGTGGGCAACAGAAGGCTAAGTCCTTGCTTATTTAAAGATTGTGTGTCATTTTCATGGGCTAAACTCACACTACTTTAAAAATGTGTGGACGCTTTGAAGGCTAAGCCCATGCTCTTTTAAATGTAATATTTTTGTGTGGGCGAAAAGTAAGTCAAACCCTTCGTTTTTTATAAATTTGTCAACACCTTGTAGGGTAAACCCACGCTTGACCTACGCAAAAAACACCCGTCATGTGTCGTCCGCACCCGCCAATATCTTTACGTCGAGTACATTAACTTGGAAAGTACCATTAACGCTATGCCCACGATAAATACCATTTTCCGTAGGATTTTCATACTTAGGGTTCGTTTTTGGCCCATTCTAATAAAAAAGAATTGTAGTGTAGGGTTTCCTGGTGCAGAGAAGGCTTACCTAATTCGGTGGAACACATAAGCAGCGTGAGAAAGGAAGGGGAAGACTTGACCCATTTAGTGAATGCGTCGGAATAGAAACAGAAGGTGTGTTACGTGCCAAAAGGGTTTGCAATGATTATAGAGAGAGGCAAGGAGTTTGACCTAATAGTTAATGGGCCATCAAAGGTCCAGAGGAAAGAAGGGAGTATGTTTAGCGCTTTTATGGGATTAGGCCTAAAAGAAGTGGAAGATGAACAATTAGAAGAGGTGCAGAAAGTAACCTATGTAATAGGAACCACTAACGGCACCGTGAACGACGAGGAGGAATGGAGGTGCGACGCTCCGGGGGAGGACAAGCTTGTAGGCGGTGAAGAAGAGACGAGAATCTCGTCGGCGGTCATACCAATGCAGAGTTCAACGTCCAAACAACGGGATTTAACATTAGATTCTCAAATATTTAACCATGATTTATCCGATAGCGGTGTAAGGAATTGTAATAGGTTGTTCTGGATGAATATCAAGCATTCTGAAGCGATTAGAATTTGGAATATTGGAAAGGAGGTGGGGTTCTCTTTTACGAGAGATGATGATGTTGTAATTGGTTGTCTACATGCTATGAAGATTAGGGATAAATCAGATGTAAGGAGGGCGAGCACAAGCAGGTTGGAAAACAGTTTGTCTGATGATGAAGCTAATTAGCATAAATATTAGAGGAGTGAGGGGAAGCATAAAAAATAATTATCTGCGCGAGTTGATTCATAAAGAACATGCGGATTTGGTGTGTTTACATGAGACAAAATGTAAGGAGATGGGGCAAGAGAAAAATTTCAAAATGTGGGGTACAAACAAGGTAGAATGGGTTGTGAACAAAAATGACAATGGCGAGGGAGGGGTGATTACGATGTGGAAGAGAAACCATTTCCTTCTAAGTAATATCACTAATGGTAGTAACTATAACATTCTTGGAGGGGAATAGAGAATAGGATAGGCTTTACAGATCACCATTGTTAATATGTATAACGTTGGCCCACTTACAGAGAAAAGAGTTGTGTGGGAGGAGGTGCGAGAGAAGAGGATAACGCAAAATACAAAGGCGTGGTGCGTGGTTGGGGACTTTAATTCTACCAGGAGATCGGGAGAGGGGAGGAACGTGGGGGATGGTGGTGATCACAGAAGGAAGATGAGAAGGTTTAATGACTTTATTGAGAACTCAGAGTTGGTCGATATTTCGGTGGTGGGAAGAAAATACACGTGGTATAAACCAAATGGTTTGATTAAGAGCATAATAGACCGGATATTAGTGTCAAGGGAGTGGTTGGATAAGTGGTCGGATAGTAAGTGTCATGTCTTAGACAGATCGGTGTCTAATCATTGTGCCTTGGTGTTAAAAACGGATATAACGGACTGGGGACTGAAACTGTTTAGGAGTTTGGTCATCTAGCAAAATGATAGTAGGTTCAAGGATTTCGTTCATAATAAATGTGGTAGCTACGAGGTGCAAGGAAATGGGGTCTTTGTTTTTAAGGAGAAGCTAAAGATATTGAAATATGATTTAAATTTTTTGAATAGAGAAGCGTTTGGCAATGTTTTTCAGAATGGGGAGGAGATTAAGAAAAGACTTCATTAGCTAGACGCTAAGGATGATAAGAGCGAGTTGGACGAGGTAGGAAGGGAGGAGAGAAAGTGGTTATTAGCTAAGCAGAGAAGAAACAACCATAGCCAAGAAGCTCTTTTACAAAAGAAAGCTCATCTCAGGTGGCTAAAGAATGGGGACTTGAATACAAAATACTTCCACTCGGTAATCAAATGGAGAAGAATAAGGAATGGATTCACTAGGTCGAGAGACAAGGGTCAGTGGTATAACGAGCAGGGTGTGGTGAAGGAAAAAGTAAGAGATTTCTTTAAGGAAAGGTTCAGTGGAGAATCAAGCCAACGAGTCAGGTTAGATAATGTAGAGTTCAATAGAATTACAGAAGAAGACAATGCATCGCTGGTAGGAAGGATAACCGAAGAGGAAGTTAAGCTTGCAGTGTGGAGTTGTGATAATGATAAAAGTCTGGGACCTGATGGTTTCAACTTTGGTTTTATAAAGTTTTGCTGGGAAGAGATCAAGGCCGACATCATGATAGTTGTTCATGATTTCGAGGAAGACAGAAGATGGCCAAGGGGGACGAATGCTTCGTTTATTTCTTTGATTCCTAAAGTCGACAATCTGCAACATTTGAATGAAATTGGACTTATTTCTTTGGTCGGATGTTTGTACAAATTTGTGGCTAAAATCATGTCTCTGAGGATGAAGAAAGTTTTACATAAGGTTATAGACGACAGACAGTCTGCGTTCTTAGAGGGTAGGGGGCTAATGAACAGTGTTCTAGTAGAAAACGAAGTCTTGGAAGAAGTGAAGAGGATGAAGAGCATTTGTGTTTTTTTCAAGGTTGTTTATGAAAAAACATATGATTTAGTCATCTGAGATTTTATTTACTACATGTTGGAAATGCTAGGTTTCTGAGGGAAGTGGATTGGATGGATAAGTGCATGTGTTCAGTCTTCATCGGTGTTTGTGTGGGTAAATGGAAGCCCTACTCAGGAATTTAAGCTAAAGAAGTCTGAGACAAGGAGATCCACTAGCCCTGTTTCTTTTCCTTATTGTGGCAGAAGGGTTAGTTGGGGTTGTAAGGAAGACAGTAGAGAAAGATTTTTTAGAAAGCCTGGAGATCGGAGGTAGGTGCATAAAGGTCAATATGCTCAAGTACGCGGACGATACGTTGTTTTTTTTTTTTTTGCAAAGCGAAAGCGCAAAGCTTGTTTGTTATTAAGGCGATTATGAATTGCTTTGAATTAGCACCAAATTTGAAGGTTAATTTTCAGAAGAGAAATGTCGGAGGGGTGGGTAGCAGCTATCTTCTGATTTAGCATTTTGTAGTTGTTTTAAACTGCAACATGACGAAGACTTTGTTCAAATATATGGGTATGCTTGTGAGTGCGTCTCGCAAAAGAAGTAAGTTATGGGAAGGGGTGGTGGACAGAGTGAGGAACAAATTAGGCAGATGGAAAGCAAAGTTTATATCTATGACCGGATGACTTTGCTTGATTAAATTAGTATTATCCGCTCTTCCCCTGTTTTATATATCTATGTATATAATGTCGTTATGGTGGTGAAGGAGTTAGTGATGTTACAGAGGAACTTTTTGTGGGGATGGGGTTTCGGATAGCAGGAAATTTGCATTAGTTTCGTGGGAAAAAGTTTGTGAGCCAAAGGAGGAAGGAGGGCTTGGAATGGTAGACATTAGACGGTTTAATACTACTTTGTTAGGAAAGTGGATATGGTGGTTAGGTTATGAGAAGAATGGTTTGTGGAGAGAAGTGTTGGAATCTAAGTATGGAGGTTGGAGGGATCTTCGAGTTCAAAGGAATTGTAGAACAAATTCTCATTGGTGGCGGGATTTGGAGGAGGTTTGGTCTCTCGAGGGCTGGAAAAACATGTTCGACGATAATTTCACTTAGGAAGTTGGGAATGGGAGGGAGATAAGGTTATGGGAGAAAAAATGGGTGGGCAATATGACTCTCAAGGACATTTTCCCGAGGTTGTTCTCTATTTGCTCTAATAAGGAATCTCTCCTTTGGCAAGGACGGGAGAGGGCTGATAATTCAGAGTGGACTTGGAGGTTTTGAATGGAGAAGGAACTTGTTTGAATGAGAAACGAATCTGTAACAAAAAATTATGCATCTTTTTGGGTGAACAGAGAATAAGGGCGGATAAGAAGGATACTTGGGTTTGGAAAGATGAGGAGACAACGGTGTACACGGTCAAATCTGCATACAAAATGCTTAAAGAAGAGGTTCAAGTGGATGACAAGGATTTGTTCGTGGTTTTCTGGAGGATAAAGGCACAACCAACATCTCATATTACAGCATGGCGGGTCTTGAATGATATAATAGCGTCTAAAGCGAATTTGGTGAGAAGGGGATAGGTATGATTAACAATATATGTAGTATGTGTGGGGAGGAAAAGGAAACTACGTCTCACGTTTTTTGTACGTGTAAAGTTGCCTGACTTGTGTGATCTAAGTACTATGAGTGGATATCGACGGATCACCGGGAGCCAAAACAACATTTTTTAAGCTTTAACATGAGCGGTGTCAACGAAAGTGTTAATCAAATCTAGGGTTCGGTGTGGATAGCAGTTGTAGGAGAATTGTGGAAGCACAAGAATAAGAGGATTTTTAATGGTGGTAGGATTGATTATAATGAATTTTTTTCTCTAGTGCAGGTCAAGGCTTGGTCTTGGGTAAAGTTCAAAGTACGTGGGGTAATGTTTTCCTTTTCTGATTGGTGTCTTAAGCCTCTAGTCTGCATGAAGTCTGTTAGGAATTATTAGGAGGTCTAGTTGATGAGTATAGAGGCTTTTTTTGAGTTGATGGTTGTATAAGGGTTGGGGTATCCCTGAAATACCTCAATTATTCATTTGTTTTTTGCTGATAAAAAAATGATATACCAAGTTGGGTGGTTAAATATATCATGTGTTGAAAATCAATGAAGATTTTTTACATTAATTTGGTTGTGATAGTCATAGATACTTAATAATATGTGTAGAAATTAACTTGTTATATGAGGTTGTTAGATTGAAATATACCACACGACCGAAACGATATAGTCGGTCGAGATGTTCTAGGTTGTTTATCCGAGTGGTCCCCTAACAACTAAATTCGAGCACATATCAGTAACCCAAAGTAAAGATCTCCTAAATAGGTTTTGCAGGGAAATCGTATGAAATGTCAGATGTAGGAATTAACCATTCGTGCTAATCTAGACTCATAACCACGAGGATCTAGCACACCTCTATAAATAGTTAACCAACACCAAGCTAAGGTACTCATTTAATACTCTCAACCACCGAATATCGAACACTGACTTGAACGTCATATTACCTTTTGCAAATACCCCCTCACTCTGACTAATGACCGAGTACTATTAGGAGCTAACACTTGGTAGACCAAGGAGCGCACGCGACAACGAAGACATATCCTTCTCGACCCATAAAAGAACAATTGTGGACCACTGTTAGGCTGGGAAGGATACATCTTCGTCGCATGTGCTCCTTGGTCTACCAGGTGTCAACTCCTAACAGTACTTGGTCGTCGATCTTTGTTCAGAGTAAGGGAGTACCTACAAAAGGTCTTTCGACGCTCAAGTCAATGTTCGATATTCAATGTTGGTAGGTATTAAATGCGTACCTTAACTTGATGTTGACCAATATATTTATAAAGGTGTGTATAATCCTATATTAGCATGAATATCACGATTAATTCCTGCATTAGTTTGACATTTAGTACGATTTCCCTGCAAAACCTGTTTATAAGGTTCTTGCTTTGGGTTGCCGATATGTGTTTGGATATAGTTGTTGAGGGACCACTCGGATAAATAGCCTAAAACATCTTGGTCGACTATATCGTTTAGTGTGGTACAACAAATATATTTTTTTTCATGTTATAAGGAAAAAAAAAAGCAAATATAAACTTGATATTAAGGAGTAAAAACATATTTGAAATTTTATTTGCTAATTCAACTTCTGAGAAGATTATAAAAAAAAAGCTCATTCAATTTATTTATGTGATGTCTTGGTATGTACACACATATCTATATATCTAAACTTTTGTGTCTTTTCTTAAACTTAGGCTTTGTGAGATCCAAGCTCCACTTCATGAGTTTGATCATTGAAGTCCACACTTCCCTTGTACTGATATCTTCTAGCAACAAATGTAAAGAAGATGAGGTTGAGGGTGGACAACACTGCTATGAGGTAGTAAAAGTAGTCTATCCTCCCAGAATTTATGTCATTTGTCAACCAATCTGGATGGCTATGTGTTGTTGTAGTGTGATGAACCACGTTGACCATTATGGTGCTCACATAGTTGGCTGCAGCAAAAGAACACGAGAACAAGGAATTGCCAATGCTTCTCATATGCTCAGGAAATTGGCTGTTGAAGAACTCAATTTGTCCTATTATATTGAATGCCTCACAGAGTCCCATAAGGATCAAGTGTGGTGCTAGCCACAAGACTGACATGGGAGCAATTCCTAGTGGCGTTGGATTTGAATTTGCTGAATCCCTTCTCACTTTTTCAACCATGCCAGCCACAACCATAGAAAGAATAGAGAACACCATGCCAATTCCAATTCTTAGGAGTAGAGTGATGCCCCCTTCATGCTTAGTAATTTTTCTAAGTTTTGGCACTAAGAAACTGTCATAGAATGGGAGCCACAAAGCTATGGTGATTAATGATATGACCATAAGTGAACCAGCTGGGATTTGGAAGTTGGGTCCAAGGTGTCTGTTCATTTTTAATGCTTGTGACACAGTAAATGTCCCTTGTTGTGCCATGGAAGTGAGACTAAGGATCCCTGCTGCCCAAATTGGGATAATTCTGGCTAAGCATTTCACCTCTTCTACTTGTTGGATGCTAACAAGTCTCCACTGATTCACTATGCTCCCATCTGGGTTTAACTCACCTTCCATTATCAAAGCACCTTTGTTCAAGGCCCTACCAAAACACAAATATCAACCTAAGTTCAAAATATGGAAACCAGCTTTGAATTCTACATGTTAATTACTATTGATGCTTGTTCAGAAATTGATTAAATCAGAAAAAGTTAAATGACAAGTATGTTTCAATTTATGAATTATATAAATTGACAATAAAAATTTACGTGTATAAGTATGTTTCAATTTTTTTAACCGAAAGATGTTTCTCATAGTTGATTCAAAATGATTTGTTCCTTATTTTAGTAATTATAATAAAAATTTATGCAATAAGTTTGATTTTTTTAAAAATTAATGTACTTCTCTTTTTTAAAATTGTGTTAGAATTGTCAGAAATTCAATAAATATTTTTTGAATTAGATACTTGATTGATACGTGTCCTACGAGTGTCGTACGAATATTAATATCTGATACTGTGTCTGACATGGACACACCATTTAAGAGGCGTGTCCGTGTCGGACACGTCATTTAAGAGACGTGTTCGAGCATCCTAGCACATCTCATTGTTAAGATTTGTAGAAATATTCTATCATTAAATATATTTTTACGTACTAATTTAAATATAATCCAGGGACTATTATATAATTAAACTATAATATTTGGGTTCAAATTATTTCTTTTTACAAATTCAAGATTGATTTGGATTTTTTACTCTTTCAGCGACTAATTAATAATTAACAACGCTAATATATTCAAGGAATGGATAATTAGTGCATTAGAAAAATAACCAAGCTTTCTCTTTATAAAATATTTTTTATCTTTTTACTTTTAATTAAAAGTAACCCTTTGTTTTAACTTTATTTGCTGTTTTCAAAAGTTTGTAAGGATAAAAATGAGAAAGAAATTATTATTTTTTGTTTTCAATATTTTAATACGAACTTGTAAAACCAGAGAGTAGAAAATAAAAATAGAATACATTTTTACAAAGCAAACACGCTTCAAGAAAGCAAAAAAAAAAAAGGAAAAGCAATTCCCTCTATTAAGTAAATTAAATCAAACATGGGTTTTGATTTAATCCATCCAATTGCATATAAAAAAAGAAAGTGCTGTAATATTTTGTCTTCCCAAAGAAACACTAACTTAACAATATAAAATATTTTAATTTAAAGTGTTAATGATATTAATCTTTCATTATTTTTTTCCACAAAGCTATTATATTAAAATAAGAAGAGAAGTTCTCACACATGTATAAAAGTGTTGGTTTTAGTGTGAATGAGAGATATGTTTCTGACCTGAATTGTTTGGTTAAAGGAAGCTTTGACAGAACCGTGGTCCCAAGAAGTGGGGGATCATAGAAAGCCCCTTCTGGCTTCTCCTCAGTAGTTGGAAACCTGAGTTTTCTCTTTGTATAAGCAGCCACAAGAACTCGAGCAACACCAGAAAAAATGCTTCCTTCAGGCTTCACATGCACGTAAAAGCTTGTGCCCACAAAGAACATGATTATGGAGCAGAGCATGCAGAGAGTAGGTATCCCAAACCCAATTTTCCAGCTCACAGAGTCTTGGATATACACCACCACTGTTTGAGTGACCAAAAGGACCATGGTGAATGTGGTGTAGTACCAGTTAAAGTAGCTCTTCATCCCTTTCTTCCCTTCTTCTGTGGTTGAATCAAATTGGTCAACACCAAATGGGATGCTGCATGGTCTCACCCCAGAAGAACCTATGGTTAAAAAGCAAAGTCCCAAAACCAGCACACCCATCTGAGAATTACTTGCCCTAACACATTCACCAGATGCAACTTCCTCAGGGCTACAAGGTGGAGGGTGCAACTGTGGTAACCACGATGTTAAAGTCACCACGATCATCCCCTATTTCACATAATATACCAAAAAAGTAAAATATAAAGAAAGTGATTATATTATACCTTAGTTTTTTTAATTTAAAAAAAAATAAAATTCTACCATAAACTTTAAAAAATTAGAATTATTAAAATGCAATAGACATTTATGTTTCATCGTACTGGTGCACTTACCACCTATGTGATATTGCCTCCACTGTTATAGTATTGTATTATTATGATGACCTGCTTGATTTGCATACTTTTGCTTAAAAAATAATAAGAGGATACGAAATATAGTCACCTAGAATATTTAATGCTAGCGAAGTAGGGCATGTAGATTTTTATGAAATGTATCATTCCCATTTTCATTAAATATTATATGTGAAATTGATTACTAAATAAACTAGAATTGCATAATACAAAAAATGTGAAAAAAATCAATCAAATTTGAGAAAAGAAAATAACAAGATTAAATTTCTCAAATGGTAGTTTTGAAAGTTCCTTTCAAAGATTTGGCGTGAGTTATTAAAATCATAAAAAAAAGTATTAATTATAAATACACTAAAAAAATTATGAAATAAAAACTAATTTTTAGAGACAAAAAATAATTAGTTGTTATAGTGATTAAATTAGATATCATTTTAGAGACTAAATTTTTTTTATTTAGTATCTAATTAGCTATCAACGTTTTTGCTACCAAATTTAGAATTTAAATAATTGGTAGTTAAAGCCTGACTAATTAGATATTAACTTAAAAACTATTTAATAATAATATAAATTAATTTAGAAATATTTTTTTAATTTTTTTATGATCTCTAATTTAGTCATTATAATAACTAATTATTTTTTTATTTAAAAATTAATTTCTATTTTATTATTATTTTATTATTTTCTTGTTATGATAGTTAACAAATTCTTATGATTAGAATTTACATTAATAAGTTTAAGACTATATAATTTTTAAACTTTCTCATTATTTTCTTTTTATCTATTTAAAATCTGTAAATGACTCAAAGAAGATATACATGAATAAAAACACTTAATGTTTATGTTTTGACAAGATAGTTATTTTATATCTTTATAAAACAAGAAACTCATGTTATTGCTGTACTGCTGCATTTACCACCTGTCACTATGTTGGTATTGACGTATTGTATTATTATGATGACCAGATTGATTTGATTTGCATACTTTTGGTTAATTTCATCTACTATCGACAACATAGTAGATGAAATTTAAGAATATTTATTATTGATTGATTGAATGGGGGCACATCATGCATTTATGTTCCTCTTATAGCCAAGCCCAGAAAAAGGCAAGGGTGACTAAATGAAGAAGTTGTATTAGATTTACCTCCAAAAAAGAAAAAGTTGTATGAAGTTTGGTTTTTCATTCTGAAAAATATGAGTGAGCTTACCAAAAGGGTACCAAAGGATGCAAAAGCTATGGTTCGGAAACGACCAACGTAGGCATCAGAAATGAAGGCACCAATGAGTGGTGCAAAGTTTGTGATCCCAAACCATAAACTCAGAATGTTGGAAGCAGTAACTTGGTCCAAGTGAAGTTCTCTTGTCAAATACACCATAAAGTTAGCAAACAGACCAAACACTGCCAACCTCTCAAAAGTTTCATTCCCTGCAACGTTAACCAAAATCCAAGAAAAACAAAGTAATAATTGATTAGACTGGGACGAAGCTTTGGTCTAGTTTACTTAAAAGTTTGTGTTTCACTTCAATACAAGAGTTTCACTTCTAAAATTCTAAAAGTTTGTAGTGTAATGTGTGTTATTGGTGGGTGGTAGGAAACTTGTTTTTGAGTGTTATTGTATAAGAATTGGGATACAGTTTCATTTTTTTTTTTCTGTTGATAAAAAAAATATCTCTCCTCTCTCTTAAACACAGAATAATTCATTTATATTTATTATGAAATTATTAATTTAACTAATACTAATAAATTTGTCAGTAATACTTTTTAAAAATCATTCTTTGTAGTAAAAATATTAAACTCTTAAATGTTCTAAATAAGAGAGAAAAGGAGAGTTTATGAACCAAAACAATTAGTAAAAAAATAACTAAAATGCAAGGAGTTGTTAGAAAAGAATCTTAAAAAAAGACAAAAGAATTATAATTAAAGCTAGAAGAAGTATATAGAAATTATTGAATTGAAACTATCAAAAGTTGAACTAAGTTTGGTTTTTTAAGTATTTTGTGGTTAAACTCAATTGAAAACTGAAATCATTGGTGAATGATTGGAGTTGAGTTTTATAAAGGAAAAACACAGTTAAGAACATTTCTCTTGCTATTTGAGACAAGGATTAAAAAAGTGTGAAGGCATGAACTAGTGGGGAGAAAAAGATATAGGTAGAGAGAAGAAAAGAGAAATAGACCTAAAATAAACGTTATGGCCTTCCATCCTCCACGCTTCTTCTTGGGGTTGGTATGTGGTGATTCAGAAGCAGTTGTAGGAAGGTTTCCGAGGGTTGGCTCCATTTTTTCAGAAGGTGAGAAACATGAAGAAATGAATCTTCCAAGCCACCAAGAAGGGGTATTATCTTTTCACTATTTCTCACTTGTTTTCTTCTCTAGCTGGGTAGCTTATGTGAACTCTCTCCTCTACAATGGTTTTGGTATGAATGTGTATTTACGTGTTATGATGAGGCTTTTGGAGAGGAACTATACACCCTTATTTATATGCACAAAAACAAAGATAAAATTAAAAGGTGGTTGAGGAGGCACCATCGTATATGGTGCTCAATTTCTAATAAATCTATACTCAGAAACATGCCCCATCAATATTTATAATAAAAAAATTATTATGTTCTAGGTTTATATGTTTTCATTTAGTTTTTTCTTTTTAAAAGTTATTAATTAATTTCTACTAAATTTATTAAGATGTGGACTTTAAGTCTAACTCAATCCCATAAAATCGACTTATGAGGTTCAGATTTGCATCTATTTATATACAATGAAATGTCCTCCTTTCTAGTCGTTCAGATTTGCATCTATTTATATACAATGAAATATCTCATTTCTAGTCGTTGTGTGATCTTCAACAAAAACTTTAAAAATATGTAACTTATAATATTTTTATCAATTTTGTAACGATAAAAACTCTTACTTAATATTAAATTTAAATACAAAAACTATTAATATATATATATATATATATATTTAGTTTTATACCAAATCTATTTTGGTATCAACTATATATTTAGTTTTATTTGTGTTTTGGTGATTAAGTATGTTAGTTTTTTTATAAGGATGGGAAGTATGTGTTAAATATATCAATTTATGTTTTGTTAATAAAAATATATATTATATTAATTTAATATTTTTATTAAATTTGTTCCAATAAGCATAAAAATAACTATTATTAGATGTTTTTAAAGTTTATAAGGATAAAAAAATTGTAGAAAACTTAAACATGAAAAAATAACTAACATTTACATTATTTTAAAAATTGAAATATTAAATTTATCAATTAAAAAATACATATACCAAAAACTTAATTTTTCATTGTGATAATTGCGTAAGGAGTTTGGCATCATAAGTGGCTGATTAGGGTGGAGGGGTCCAAGTTATTCCAATGTGTATAAGTCATCACAAAACTACGTACACATTGAAATGATGAACCAATTTGCTTTAACAACCCTTAGCTCATTCCAAAATTATTTCCAAAAGAAAAAAAGATATTCCAAACCATTAATCTAACAATCACTAAGATCCAAATTTGCTTTATTCATATTATTTAAGCTTTTAACTGTATATAGAAGACTGCTGGATTGACTTGATTGTAAATAAAAATAAAATAGGGCGATCCAATTAAAATTTCAGCGATCAACTTCGCACAATTACAATATTTAAAAAATATAAATCTTTATTATATTATTTTTTCATGCATCCATGCCAAAAAAATATACGTCTACGTCAAATTAGTTCTTGTTATATATTTTGTAAAGAGTTTTGCAATGTTCTCCATATTTTATAGTTAATAAATTGATTAAAAATAATTATAAGAGAGAATTAAATAAAATCATACAAATTATTTTTATTTTTTTTATCAACAATAAACCACGATTATTATAACGATTATAATTGTCCCTGGTCCATCAAGCTTTACGGGCTGGTTTGGTGTGTTTTTAAGCTTTCATTTGTTAGGTTATATTTGTACTAGTACACAGGTATAAAGGTTTAGTTAGAATGGTTGGATCTAGCCTCTAGAGGATGTAGTCTTGGTTTTGTAAACGGGTTAAGATACTCCTGAAGTATTCTTCTTTTATTCATTTTATTCTTTACTAGTAAAAAAAATAACAATTATAATTATGAGAATCGATATAATTTTAACTTCTCATTACCTAATAAAAACAAGTCTCTAGTTTCAAGTTTACTTTTGTTTCTAAAATCTTAATAACTTTTTTTTCTCATGTCCTAATGTCATTGCATGATGTGGAGTTTTGTTATTGCATGCCAAATTATGATAGTAATTAAGATATGATTTAATTTTTTTTAGGCATTGTTGAAATATGGGTCCATTATGTTTTGGACTAGTTGGTGGTAGAAAGTGTAGAAATTAGTTTTATTAAATTAGATTGAAAAAAATTTGGTTTGTATTTCCATTCCATGGTATTTATAAATTTAAAACTTTGAATGTTAGGTCTCAATTGAGAAATTTGAACTTATAGGCGTATTTTGTTGAGTTGGTATATTAGTAGGTTGAATTAGTAAACATATTTAAATTAAACATTAAGACTTGTTAAGAGAATTAAAATTGTTGATTAATTGAGGTATTTAGGATGAATTTGTACATTTTAATAATTGTTGGTTTCACACTTGAAGTTGGTGTGATGTTATGATGATGTAATTGTTTATTCCAAGTAATAACATGATTTTTTAATAAAAAATAATACGATGATACAATTATTTATTCCAAGTAATAATATGATTTGTTAATAAACGATATTTTTGTTTCAATGATTATCTTAATCATATAAATGATTATCTTAATCATATAGATTAAGACCTACTAAAAAGTGTTAAAAGAATAATTATTATAGCATTCACACAATATAAGTTTCTTTATAAGAAACTAATTTTGAAAAATGAGAAATATATGTATTTTCATAAATAACTAATTTAGAATTTAATTAAATTTAAGTTAATTCTTCTTTTTTTATGTAGAGAATGAGTTGATACAATACAAGAAATTTTGTATTTACCAACAGATATCTTTATGTCGATAATTTGATTTCACTATTTGATATGTAAAAAAAAATTTCGCTGATAAAATTTATCAGTAACTGAGTGTTAATCAATATTATCAATAATATTTGTCAATCATTTGACATCAATCTATATCCATCAATAATTTAAGGTCAATCAATATCAATTAATAATTCAAGTAATAATAATAATAATAATAATAATAATAAAGCTAATAATAATACTGTTGATAACAATCATAAAAATAATTATGATAATAATAATCATAATAATTTATTTAATTTTAATAATTTTTTTATAATTATAATAATATTAATTTTATTTTGTATAGTTACATAATAAATTAAAAATATTAATTTAATAATTTCATGTAATTATAATAATAATATTAACGATGTTTTATTATTGATAATAATTTCGGATAATAGAAATACTAATAATTCTTGTATATTAATATATATTAAAATGGAAATATTAACTTAATAATTTGTAATAATAATTATTATTATTATTATGATACTAATAATAATAAGAAAAATAATTATGATAATAAATATAAAAAATATTAATATTTTTTTATTAATAATAATTTATGATAATAGTAATACTAATCATTTTATTTTATATTAATATATATTAAAATGAAAATATTAATTTAATAATTTGATGTAATAATAATAATGATAATAAT
>Ga0123342_1006344_pt1 | contig 16473 bp, 17 predicted proteins | sample Turbeawhitnodule_FD_89960 | JGI IMG/M metagenome (GOLD analysis project Ga0123342, IMG submission 89960) | Root nodule microbial communities of legume samples collected from Mexico - Turtle bean Mexico white nodule | ecosystem: Host-associated > Plants > Roots > Nodule | place: Mexico: Nepantla... | reverse complement strand
CTTCCCTTGTGACTAGGAATTGGCTCCAAATTCAAATGCTTCTCATTTGAATTTCCCTCCACTTTCTTTTGAATTTCCAGCCCTCTAAACACTATATATAAGAGGGCTTGGCTCATGTATTTGGAAGATTAATTCAATAGTGAAATGCTGCCAAAATCGTGCCATTCTCACTCCTTGCCTAAACTCTCTTAGGAATAGGCTTTTAATCTTCATTTCACCACCTTCAAAGGGGATGGCCAAACCTCCCCATTTCCACACTCTTCATGCACCTTCAAGGTCACCACACCTCTTAGGAGGACCTTGTTCATCTCCTCCATTAAGCTTCCGCACCATCTTCAACAAACATACAAGAAGAGCTCATAGGAAATCCATCAGAAGAAGTATAAGCAGAGTAACGTATGAAGAAGGTTAGTGAAAGGTTCCTATACCCAAATAGTTAGAGAGGGTGGTGGGGTCACTCCCACGCTTGATAAGTTCCACGGTCTTGAAGACCATACCTAGGATGGCCAAGACCTGGCAGACCTCGCGATCAGCTGAGGAAAGCTCATCTAAAGTCTTGGCTTTCTTGAATTTGAGTTTCTCCACATAGTATAGTGGGAAGCCGTATAGGGTTGTGCGATCTTGGTTAGAACAACACACCCTGAAGAATTTACCTTTAAATCCCTTGTAGGATTGCTGGAATAAGGTGAAGATGACTCTCCCCGTCACCCCACTCAGGCTTACCCACAAGTTGTTCCCGGGGCTTTTGGCTTCAAAAAAGTGTAGAAAAACGTCCACTAAGGGGACATGGCCGAAAGAGCCGCAGAGAATGGAGAAGGCCCGAATAAAGGCCTAGCTGTTGGGATGCAGCTGGGCGGGGGCCACGTTGAGCTCTGTAAGCAGCTCCCTTTCGAAGCTGTTGAAAGGGAGTCGTTGCCCGATGCGTTTGAACACCGTTTGATAGAAGAAGAAGAAGAAAGGCTCCCCATCGTTGGAGCGGTTATCGACACATACCGGTTTGCCAACTATACAAGGGCTCTGTAGTTAATGCTAGGAGGAGGAGGGTTGGCGGTGACTTTTGTTCTCGCCATGGTCGAAGAAACTGGGATGAGAACAGGAAAAGGTTCAACAAATAAGGCTATGGCGTGAAACTAAGGAGAAACCCAGGAAACTCTACCCACGCGAGAAAACCCAGAAAACAGGGGAGCGAGGAAATGCGGAGAAAAATGTAAATGCGAGAATCTAAACAGTCCCAGGCAGTATATCAATGCATGGAGTCAAGAGTAAAGAGCTATCAATGCATAAAAATCATACCTTTTATGGTTGATTGGCGAAAGTCTTCGTTTTGCAAAGGAGAATCAGAGAAAGAAGAAGTTGTAGGATGTAAGGAAAGGTGCAAGTGATGGAACAGTGCCTGAAGCGCGCAATTTTGAAAGACTTAACGTAAACCTGAGAAGCACAAGCGACGTTAAGTCTCAGCCGCACAATAGGGCCACGTGTCTGTTGATTACAATGTGGGTAGATAAGCATCACTTCATAGTACTGTGCACGTCCTGTCACAGAATGCCACGTAGGACGGTAGGGCGAGGCCATAGTCTCTTTGCTGAACAAGTTGTCAGCTCGAGACCTTATGTACCGTACGGTCCTCGGGTGTTGACCAAGGTTAACACGGTGGGACCCTGAGCGAGGAATCCACTAGAAGTACTGCAAGACAGGAAAGAGTTTCTTTGAGGTCTATGGTATCGGGCGTTGACCGGCCTCGGGTGTCGCCCAGGTTCAGTACCATGAATGCGCTTAAGCCAGACGGGTGTCCCCTCTCCTGATCCCATTGGTAGTGATAATCGTGGAGAAGGCGACACAATAGGAGGCGGCCCGGTAGTGGCATGGAGGCCTCGGGCCTCGGCATCTCAAACAACAATAGAAGATAAAGATAGGTGGCTTTCAGGCCACACCCCCAGTACCAGAAGGGGAAGACCTAGCTGACGAGGGGTATGTGCATGAGGTGTAGGGACACGGCAGTACGCACCACCGCTGGAAAGCCACTGGGACTGAGACGTCACGTCCTAGGAGGTGATCCGCATGCATGGCATGCAAGGAAGGCAGGGAACTCCCAAGGCGAGTGACTCAAAGAATGGGCGTATGAATTGGCACCCATGCAGTCACCCCGCGCAAGTCGCACTCTAGCAGGGCAATCTTACACACTGAGAAGTCCCTAAGACTAGGAAGAGTGTCGCTAAGGGGCGGCCACAGGATACGCAAGTCTCAGGCTGACACGTGGACAGGAACACCAGGAAGGTATATAAGGCTTTACGATGAACAGAATGAGGTACGTTTTACAGATTCTAAGTTTGAGAGCATCGAGAGTTACACATTTCTCTGAACATTGACCTTACAGTGTTCTGTGACGAGAGGTGTTTGGTGTTTCCTGTCCAGTAGCTGACTTGACCGTTGGAGTGCAAACGGCCACGAGGGCGCCATTTGTCTCTCTTTTTCAGGTGTTAGCGGCGGAAGGAGGACAACGTTGGAATAGAAGCAAAGGTATTCGTGAAGGGTAGCCCGTAGTGACGTACGAAGGTGTCCAAGTCAAAGCGGCAGGAACAAGTTTCTGTATCATTGGTTGGTTGCTTATCTGTGATTGTTTGATAAAGGTTCATTCTTAAACAATCTTTGACAAACAATTCAGCCCCCCCCCCCTGTTTAAGCCATCAATTCTTACAGTATCTTAACTCGTGCAACGCACAGAAATATTTTAAATATTTCATATTTAAATGATAACATTATAATAATAAATAATGAATAAATTACATATATTAAATTAAATTTGTTTTCTAACATATATTAAAATTAAATCAATTAAGAATAATGGTAGAGTCAATTATAATTATAAATCAAAATTACATCAATTATTAGTAAATAATCTAAGAATACATCAAATAAACCAAAAATAAAAAAAATTATGACCCAAATTATTTATCAGTTTAGGATGATGCTAGTTTCTCTCGTTTGAATTTTAGATTTTCATGAACACCTGTAATGTTAGAAAAACAATTAAATAAGATTTCTTAAATACGCAAATAATAAAATGCATTAACTAAATATTCCCTTTATTTGAATACTCTTCATAAGGAAATGAGTTCTCTAAATGAAGTTTTATTTTAATGAGACTATGTTAATTCATTTGATAACTGTAAAAATTAACAATATTGTATCTGTCAGACACAATATGCTTATGAAGTAGTAATGAAGAATGAAAATTTTAAAGTCATGTATTAGTGTAGCTGTGTTATGCATGTTAACCATATAGAAAGTGGTAAACACATTGTCCTACAGACAACAAGCCAGAACTTAAAATGTATAATTGTATGCATGATTTTGGAAAACATTGTATGCTTAACACTCAATTCATGCAACAATTTTTCAATAATCTGTTGTAAATCATAAAATAATATCCATAGCAACACTTACCAAATAAGTTGTACTGTTAAATTTTAAGATTTGTAATAGAAGAAATACTTTGTAAAACAACAGAACATACTAAAAAACAATACAAAATGGACTACATAGTTACTTTTCTTTAGGTGCTATAATATGAGTGTTGATCAATATTGTATTTAATGTCAACCCATCTAAAATAGCACAACATGTTAATTACATTATCGCAAAAACTAAAAACTAAAATAAAAAATATGAGTATAAGCATGGACAATTAATAAAAGCATGGTAATATTTTGTCTCAGTAGTTTAAATCCAATATACTAGTCAAGTTAATAGTTATAGAACAAACAAGATAAAATAATATGATACAATAAATTTAATTAACAAAAGCGTCTATTAATTTTTGTTCATGTCATTGGTGTGGTTACTTTGCTGCTTGTTTTTGTAAACAAACAACAAAATTCCTGTCTGAATGCAATACAACAATTACTTATTATAATTCAAATAATCTTTTAATATATAATATAATGTTTGATATTTTAACTAATATAAATTGTATATTAAAACAATTTTCATATGCAATGCACTGTTATATGAAAGGAAAGCAAGAACATGAACACAAAATAAATGGGGTAATGGAAAATGAAAGAAGAGGTGAAGGATAGGAAAACTTAGTGATAATGGAATGGAGGAATAAGCCATTTGGAGTGTGGGGGGTCTCCAAGATAAATGATGAGGGTCGCCACTTGAAGAGCTCTCACTCTCACAAGATAAGACCAAAGATGAGAGAAGACAAGTCTCACTCACAATTTCTGCATAGTTTTCTTTCTATTTCAAAATTCAATGTGAAAATACATGAGGTAAGACATCCTATTTATAGGTAGGGGTGCCTTGGTGGGCAAGATAGGTGAAGGGTAGAAATGGCAAGGGAGAGGGGCTTCCTAGGGTGTTGACCATGGTCAAAACCGCACACGTAGGCATAACTACTAGAAGGTAGGTTAAAAAATCTAATTGTAGGTGCCTTGTCTTGAAAATGTGGGCTTGGTACAAGCCCATTTCGCTAAGTACACTCCCTTTTATGCTATGTGAACCTACTTTAGCCTATTTTGGTATTTGGATCGCAAAAGTGAGCCCAAATTATTTACAAACATGTTTTTGTCTTTTAAGAAAACCAGAAGAAAGAACAGTTGATGTTCTAGTCTATGCCAACTTCTTCTTCTAGTGAGGTCCGTATGATATTTGGTGGGGCCTTGACTTGATTGCTTTGATGATTGCTCACAGTGTGAATTGTCTCTTGAGTCCTTGGTCTTTGTTTTGGCTACTTGGATTGTATCATGCCCCCCAAGTTGGAGACAATTCAACCTTGAATTTAGAACTCCTACAAATAACATAGTCAGCTTGTTCACATATAAAATATTGCGAGGTGGGGTATGTGAAGTAAACTTATGTTCATGAAACTTTGGGAGTTCATATGAGTAAGTTCTAGATACAAGCCATTTTTGGAAAGAATGTTTGGGGATAAAAATCCTCTTAGAAGGTGAGAATCTTAAGAAGGTGTTTGAATTGCAACCGAAAACTTCTTTGTTCAAGATGTCAAGTATTTAGATTTATTAGGTAATGAAAAAGACAAGGAAGAAGAACATCTTGGTGGTGCAGTTTGCATTCTGGCACAGGTCAACATGATTGCTTTTGCAGTGTAAGGTGAGATATTGTGACCCGGTTTATCTTTACTTTCTTTATCTTTTTCATTTTCTCTTTTTTTTTCATTTTTATTGGGTCCTCATCAACTTCATTGGGAGATAGGGGTTTTAAGATAACCTTATGCCCTTGGAAGTTGAAAGACATTTTATTGGTATGGTCATCATGTAAAACTTGTCTATCATATTACCAAGGCCTTCCCGATAGAATATGTGTTGCTTCCATTGGCACAACATCACATAAAACCTCATCTTTATAGTTTCCTATAAAAAAAATTATGAGGAATTGTTTATTAACCATGATTTCACCGTCTTCACTAGGCCATTGTAGTTTATAGGGCTTTGTATGAGAGATAATGGATAATCCAAGCTTATCCACTACTTTTGTACTTGCCACATTAGCACAACTACCCCCATCTATTATAATGGAACATAAGTTATTGGTGATAAGTCAATGGGTGTGGAAAATATTTTCTCTTTGGGTTTCATCCAGAGATTTTGGAATTGTTCCCAACATTCTCCTTACCACCAATAAGTCACCTTCACAAGGTATCTCACATTCATTCGCTGGGGGTTTTTGAAGGGGAAGGGGTTAGACCTAGAAGGTTGATCATTGTGGTCACTTACAACTAGCCCCCCCTTAACCATCATTGTCCATTTGTTTGGACAATTGGTAGCTATGTGCCTAAAACCTAAACATTTAAAACATTTGGTACTTGAGGTTTTCGTTGGCAATTTAGTCCTAGAAGGAGAAGGAGTTTTAAAGGTTTGTGGGGTGGTTTCTTTGGAAGGATTATCTTGTTTTGAAAATTTATTTTTACCCTTCCAAGATGAGTCATAGAAGTCATCATTATGAGTATGTTTGAAAGATGTTTTCTTAAAATTTTTGGATTCAACCTTGATGGCTAGGTGAACCAATTTTTCCAATGATGTATATTCATAAAGTTCTACAACATTTTGAATTTCTCTTCTTAATCCACTCACAAATCTAGCAATCTTTGACTCTTCAGTTTCATGCACATTAATCTTGGTCAAAGTTACTTCTAAATCTTTGAAGTATTCATCTACACTCCTAGGTCCTTGTTGAAGCCGTTGGAGCTTCAACAAGAGTTCCTTCCTATAGTGAGGAGGAACAAACCACGCGTGCATGCATTCCTTTAAATCATACCAAAAGACCACGACTGACCTCTTGTTCAAACTAATGTCCATGACAACTTCATGCCACCACTGCATGGCATAATCTACGAATTCTAGGGAAGCTAACTTAACTTTTTGGTCTTCATTGACCTCATATACATTAAAAATCTGATCTATTTTAGCTTCCCATCCTAAATACAAATCGGGGTCAGTTTCTCCATTTATAGTGTTAGAATTAATGGCCTAAACAAGAGGGGGTGAATTGTTTGACAAAAGATTTTTGCAAAGATTGGATAGGAATGAAGTTTTATCAACAATCACAGAAGAAGCAATCAAGGAAGCCAAACAATCAAAGCAATTAAAAATGTTTGCAGAAAATCAATCGGTTGAAACTTCGTTTTAACCGGTTGTTTATAGTAGCGGAAACAACCAATTTATAATCAAACAGTTTATAATAAGTGAGTGAGAGAAAGAGAGAGAGAAAGATTACACAACCAATTTATACTGGTTCACTCAACCCTGAGCTACATCCAGTCCCCAGAACAACCACTGGGTATTCCACTAGCAATCAATCACAAATTACAAAATACAACACCACAAAGAGGTGATCTTGATACCACAAGAACACTCACCCTCCTTGCCTTTCACACAACCTTAGTTAGAACACCCTGTGACCTTACAGGTTTACACACTTTACAAGTATAGAAAAGAAAATATTACAAAACCGTGAACTTTAAAAAAAATTCTAAACACCCTATAACTAAGCCCCAAACAAAGCAGCACAAGCATCAAGCTCTCTTCACAGATTTGGTTTCATCAAAGCTTCATTTTCTACAAGTTTGGCCCTATTGAGCCTAGTTTTAGGATTTGTACACTTTTGTGCATTAAAAAACTCAGTTCCATAACTATAAATAGGTGAACCTCTTAAGGTCAAACGTAACGAATATCATATTTGTTCTGGTACCACTAACATAGTGCCACGTCGCTTAGAGGTTGAGGTCAATGGCAGGTTAAATACATCTTCCTTCCTTAACCTACTGAGGCGCCTTTTAAGGAGAAAACTGTGACAGGGCACTGACCTCCAAAGCGGACAATACCTCGGATGTAGTGATTGACCTTAGAGATGTTATCTCTTGGACTTGAGGTTGAAATATTGGCATTGTCTGTGAGAATGGAAATGTGTCCCAAGCCCTTCAACTAGGGGGAAACCATTCCCCCTTAGACCTCGACTAGGGGGCTTGTTCGGGTACCACCAATATAGTCACAGATCGCTAAGGAGTTGTGGTCAATGATAGTTTAAATACGCATTCCTCCCTTAACCCACTAAGATGCCTTTTAAGAACAAAATTGTGACGGAATACCATGAATACCGTGATTGATCTAACAATACTACTTTTTGGACTTAAGATCGAGATAATATCTTAAAAACTTTTTTACTAAATCCCTAGAGTAACTTGATTGTGACAGTGTTATTAGTGATATCCTTATCAAAAGAATAAAAAAAATCTAAGATCGAAGACCAACCACCGAAAAGACCGAAGAAGAACTTGTGATAAGACATCCATGCTAGAACAGGTTCCTTTCATCATTTATTTTGGTCATATATTTTAATGAGATGATTCATGGATGATATTATTAGAAAAGTTTTGTGACTTTGATATGATTGGAGTCTCCTGTTTTTATTAATCCCAATACTGAGATTATCTCATTGGTTGAAAATATTTCTAAATTTAAAATATTGAATATAAGTCAATTTATGCAATTCAACTAATTCAACTGCTATAGCGACTCATTGTTTCAATCAGTAACCGATTAACTCACCATTTCAACTTAGTTGATGAGTGATTCGATTTTGATAACACTAAAATGATAAGCATCAATACAAAAAAGATAAAACATACATCGCGAGGGGAAAAGTAATTAGAATATTGTCAGTGCAACTTTAGAGGGAATGGTCACCAAGTGTATTACAAAATCTTGTAGATTTTCTATATGTAAAGCATGACAAAAAAAATTCTTCTATGTATGCCGAATCATTATTGGCCAATTCAAATTGGATTTTGTATTTGTTTAGTCATGCCCTCAATATTCAGTTTTTGCAACACTTTTGTTGGAAGAACCTTCAGCATGGGATTCATTGCTACCACTAGAGCAGACGAAGTTCAGAAGATTTCTTCCCCCTCTTCTTGTCTTTCCCTTACTAATAACATTCCTAAATCCCAGTCCTCGTCCCTCTTTCTTCACTTTTTCCTGCAAAAAGAAATAGAAACAAATTTCTTTAATGAACAATCTAGATTCGGAGTTTATTATATCTGATGAAGAGTAAATGTTTATTATATTACAATTAGACCTTCTAATGTGTCATCTGAATATGAAATCATAAATACAACAGGTTGATTTGTCTGCCTCTTTGTGACATCAAATTCAAATTGGTCTTATCACAAAATAAAATAGATAACATTAGTCATCAATTTCACATTTACAAGTTTTTGTTTATGAGCAAAGATCACATTTACAAGTAGTTTCTAAGTGAAAAAAATAGACAGAATGTAATAATTGATATCATACTACATATAAAGTTCATAAAATACTTTTTGTTTTTAAATGAACGACGACCCTTTTATCTTTTTCTGGTGAATCTTCGAGGTATAGTTAATTTCGTGCTCACAGAAATAAAAATATGCATTCTACATCTAACCTTGCATACAAAAAATGAAAACCAAGTATTACCTTGCTAGAATCGACACTTCCCTGATTCATTGGCTTATTGTTCCTGATCAATGAAGCTTCGCCTACAAACGTAGCAACCTTAGACTGAAAATTCATTTATACAAATCAATAGAAGCCAAGAGTTAATGCTAATTGTGACGGACAAAACAATATTTAGAACCAAAACAAGAATAGTAACACAATATGAAATTATGCACGGTAGAATAATCATAATCATATTAATAGAAAACACGAACGTGACGAATACTAATGTTTTAGAATCGAAACAAGAATCATAACACAATATGAATAATAAGAAGTAACTCACTGCCATTCTTGATGTTTTCCACAGAATCACCATCATTGGAATATTCCATGGAACTTCGATCCCCACATTCATAATCATTACAATATTCCCTAAAACTTGGTGACCCCGGGCCAACAGTTAAGTTATCATCCCTATACTCAAGCTCATCTTCAGCATTTTTCATTGCACCACTGCTATGCTTTTCTTTTCCTCCAATCGCCCTATCATTCCTCCCCACACCACTTTTCTCTTTCAACTTTTCTCCATTTGACCCCTCCTTATCCTTGGCTTCTTCATCACCCATTGACTTCATTACCATGGCAACATCTTTATTATTATTACTATTCCCATGCAACAATTCACCCTCATCACCCTTGTCAAACGGTGGAGGCATGACACGACCAAGGGCAGCATCTTCAGGATCTAGCCTTGACATGCCACAACCCATGATAGGTTATGCAATGAATTAATTAGAGGGAATATTATGATAACAAAGGAGAATAAATCTATTCCACGTATCAGAGAAAGGTTCATTAAATTAATGCAATTACGGTGGTAACAATGATGAATATTTGAAGAAGACAATATAATGTTGAAAATTAATTATCAGGGGAGAGATTAAAATGGAAGATGCAACGATGGTCACGGTGTTGGCTTTCTTTTACAGTAGCTTGCAATGCATGGTTTGAGCTTTGCTGTTCGACCTAAACCTTCATTGCTCTTTCGGTCGATAACGAACACCGTAATGACACAGTGGAATCCACCAAAGAGAATGACAAAATAGGAAAATTAATGAAACAAACAAACGAGAGAAACAAGCCAACAAACAAACAAATTGGCCCTTTTGTGAAGAAAAAATGAGACGAACGGAACAAAACCACAAGACAGTAAATGTCCTCTGCCTGTCGTGTTTAAGGCTGGATGCGAAATCTACAAGGCATTTCATGATATCTATGTTTTGGAAAAGAGTAAAATTTATCTTCTAAATTATTCATTACGATCAATTATCTTTAACACGCAATGAAATGAAAATGGGAAAATACGAAACATGACTTGTGTTCAGGAAGGCACACCGACTTTTACGTTGATTTTTAAGTTTAACAATAATGTATTTGTAAAACTTATATTAAATATATATCTAATATTTATTCTTGAGAATTTTGAGTTTTACTGTATTTTTAATGATTAATATTTATAGATATATTCAATCAACTATCTTATTTCCTAACACTTGTTTATGTCTCTGACGCGATATTAAAATTTTTGATGGTTTTAAAAAATTAGGTTCTTTAATTTAAGTACAAAATAACATATTTTAAAATTGGTCAATTTGAACCCTCGTGCATGATGCCTCATCAGCCTTTTGTTAGTTAGAAAGTTCACATAATATGTAGTTGTTATAAAACCTTAATTTAGCCAAATAACTAGTCAATAATAAAGCAATTGATCACTGCAACAAAAAATTATGTTTTTGTTAATAATCAATGTAATTATATATCATCACCCTTCGGATCCCCTACATAATCATCGCACTAAACACGATTAGTCAACCGCATCGGATTAACACAAATACTTATTATGCATTCTAATAGCATTATTACTCCAACAATAAAAAATTGCACACTAACTTGAGCGTCAGAGGATCTTTTGTAGGTATCTCTCTACCTTCAACCAAGGTCGAGGACCTAGTAGAGACAGAACACCTAAGACCGAGACAACCCTAAGAGCAATAGTTGAAGAGTATTCACTAGCACAAAAGTTTAAAACAACGATCAATTATTTAATACGTTTTTACGGTCAGACCCTGTCTTTCAAAACACAGTGGCATTTTTTAAATTAACTTGATTTAAGAAGGTGACTATTTGTAATAGCCACATTCTTAAATCAAGAGCTTTGATTTAAGAAGGTGGCTATTTGTAATAGCCGCATTCTTAAATCAAGTACTTGATTTAAGAATGCGGTTATTACAGATAGTCACCTACTTAAAACCTTTTTTACCCTAACTCAGAAGTGCGTCACTTACATTTTCATACTCCCATTCTCTCGCACTTCGTTTCTCTTTTGTGCTTCCTTCATTAACTGTGCTTCCTATTTTCTTGCTCTCTTCTTTGCATTGTCTCCGTGCCATGGGTAAGCATTGTCTTCCTCTCTTCTTCTTCACCATTGATTTTTGCATGTTTTCCGATTGTCTTATGTATTTGCGTTTCATTAGGAAATTTTTATTTGCGTTTTCTGGACTTTTATTTATGTTCTTAGTTATCAGGCCTTCCAATATCAATCCATTATTTGTATTGGTTTTTTTTTTTATTCAGAACATGTCAGATTCAGATTCAGATTCAAATTGGGATGAAATACTAAGAATGTGAAGAGCTATGATATGGATGCACCAAGAGATCAAAAGAAATGCTAAAAAAATGACCTGTTCTTCGGAAAATATCAAAGTTAAGAACTTTGATTAGAAACCCAAACCACAACGAAAAAGAAAAGAAACTTTAAACACCATTCGTAAATGCGATTTATAAATGCGGCTATGGTAAATAGCCGCATTTATAAATTTTATAAATGCGACTAAATATCCACACACTACAAAAAAAAGTGTATATTGTGGCGGTTTTTTTCGTATAAAGTGGCATTTATAACCGTCACAATATACATTTGTGGCGGTTTCCCTAACCGCCATAGAACTGGCCGCCACAAAGTTTAATGTGGCGGTTTTATGTTACCCGCCGCAACACCCGTCACTTTAAACATAGTGTAAGTAGTGGCGGTTTTTATATGTAACTAGTGTCAATTATAACTGTCGCAATTTACATTCACTGAAGAAGATTCTGGCGCCATAATATACGTAAATAGTGTCAGTTATAACTGTCGCAATTTACATTCACTGAAGAAGATTCTGGCGCCATACTATACGTAAATAGTGTCAGTTATAACTGTCGCAATTTACATTCATTGAAGAAGATTCTAACGCCATAATATATGTAAGTAGTGACGTTTTTAACTGACGTAATTTTAATTCTGAATAAATAAAATTTAACCACCACTTTTTTACAATTTTTTTTATAATCGGATTTATACAATTATAAAATTTAACTATAAAATTAAAGCACACATAATAATTATAAAATTTAACTATAAAATTAAAGCACACATACAATTACAATTTTTTCATAATAAAATAAAATAATGTATAAAGTTATAATCATCCATTTTATTGAAAATTAAAGCACACATAATAATGTTCAAAAGTTTATATGTAATTGAAAATTAAAACACATAAAAAGTTCATACATCCCTAATCAAGTTTAAAATTACAACAAATAATTTTTCAAAAGTTCATACATCCCTAATCAAGTTTAAAATTAAACACACATCCCTAATCAGTTTTGTTTCCAGCACTTGATCTTATTACTAGATTCTATTATTTTATTAAGTGATGAAGCACCACTTCAAGTATCTGATGCCTGGAATGAAAAGATCCTGAATGAGTTCCTATCTATGAACTTGGGCCCAGACTAAACCAGCCTACTTCGTAATTTCAGGATAATCTTGAGAAGCCACAACCTGCAGTTTTAACACACCATTATTATTTAAATAGCTAAAGAAAATGTCGGTATTTCTTCCAAACACTTTTACATTAATTTTCAATGCAACATTTGCAAGGTACTGCTTGCTCATTTTAAAGACATGCTTAGTCAAACAACATTGTGAAACTAGTCCAAGATCTGTCTAATATACATTTAAGGTCACCTACACAAAAAATAATACAAAATTAAGATATTTTCACATATACGTGTGCATAAAAAAAAACAAGTTACAACGATCACAGTCAATGCACCAACCATAGAGAGATCCATTATTGTTTGGCAAAATAACAATGAGCAAATCAAGCTCCCCTTCCCTGAAGCTTATTCTTTGCATCATGATAACAGGTTTTCAGATCTTTCTCCGGTGGGACAATTGGCTCAGGATTAAATGTCTGATCACATGAAACAAATGAGTCAAGCAATCAAGAAAGCTGCATGCAAAACAAATTGATTAAAGATATATAGCACATCTGAGCAAGTTCATAGCAAAAGCCACGGGAAACACTATCTTGAACACTCTTTGAAAAATTTATGCAGAACTAGTTGTTAACCGTACCCCCATCCTCCATTTTCTGAAAGAAATAGAAAATTATTATTCATAAAAAAAAAGTTGAGAAGTAATCTAATTGCAAAAAACCAAGTCAGACATCCCTAATAAAGTCATTCAAAAGACAAACACCTTGTAACCATGCATGTAGTACCACATGACGCAATTTATTAGAATTTCACTCAAACTTAAAAACTAATGAACCTAATACGGTTCACATCTTTAAACCATTAAAGATAAAAAAAAAACACATTTTATATTATTATCATATAATGTACACAAGTACCTTGTTCATCATGTTCGATTGCCCAACTTGAGGAAGACAATCCTTCTCTCTACCCGTGTCATGATACTTGAGCTGAAAGAAACATAAAATCAATGGTATTATGAATAATTTATATTCATCTCTTTTTCAATGGAGTATACATGATAAAATAAGAGAGGATAAGGTGCAAAGGGGAATAATTTACTCTAAACTAAAACTATACTAAAATTAAAGTTGCTTCTAGATATTATTGATGAAGAACTAACCAGTTTCCAACTACAATGCTCTTTATAGACTTATTAAGAAAGATGGATAATGAGATTTTGTCATGTTTCTCGAGGGCCATCAAATGATTGTGTCTTTCTCAAATTCCAATGGAGGCCTTCATTAATGCTGTGCAAGAAGTCATTAGTGGAATCATCCAAACAAATTATTTCTAGTATAAATCACCGGTAATGTAATTGCTGGAAATCTGAAGTTTAATAATACAATAATAATATAAATACAATGTATTATTTATAGTCTTTAATATTTATGGTAGTTTAGACTATTTTTTTACATCCTTTTCAGTAAAGTTTAATTTTAATTTTTAAATTAAAATAGAAAAACATTTTAAGGAACTAAAACAAAAAAAACTAAAAAGAAAATTTTATAAAGATCAAAAACAATTTTATATATAGCCTTATCTTTTGTACTTCTGTTAGTAATAAGCAAGAACGAAGTGTCCATGTTCTGGAAGACTAAACTGTTTGGGCTGAGAGTGGCTTCTGGAATGTAACATAAATCTTCAAGAACAGATCTTATTTTCTCATTTGATTTCATAATCACCCCAAAATTCTTTCTCCTTATATTTCTATCATAAAATAAATAATTTTAAGTTAATAATTTTCAATATTTATAATTATAAAATAAAAGACACTAATAAACATAAAATAAAAGACAATGAAAGATATATCAAATTGAAATTTACAATTACAAGGGAATATCTTGTTGCAGATGATAAAAGACCAAGAAATGCAGAAACAGCCTCATGTTCACTCTCTTCTTCGTATGCCATAAATGTTTCACTAATACGGTTGTCTCTCCTTCTCACTTTTTCTCCCAGAAGACTTGCATCATCCACTTCTTTTCTATCGCTCAACCATCAATTAGAAATAACAGTTGACTCCAAAATTCCCATCAACTTCTTTAAAAATACACACAAACTTTATTATTTATATCTTTATTTATTTCCATTTGATATATAATTTGGAAGAATGTCTCCCTAGAACAATTAAACTAGGAATTAATATTGTAAGCAACGTGTCAAAATTAGACTTACCAAGCTACATCACCACCTACCTATTCCCTTACCCACCCTTCTTCTTCAATTGGTTACATATAATAGCTACTATATATTCTTGTTTCTCACGCTCACTATAATTTATGTTACAATACTTCAAAACATTCATAATCTTTAGAGAGGAAGGTACTTAATGTAACTTTTTACTAAATTAGTTACATGATGAAAGAAATATATATTAATATCATGATTTCTCATACTTGTTCAAGGTATAGTCAAATTAAAAATTAATCTATATGTATTTTATTTTAAATCGGTGTCCTTCTGAAAGAAATTTGCATTTTTTGAGTGCTTATACAAAAAATGTTAATTAACATTTTAGAAAAATACTAACCTTATCTTAACATTTTAGAAAAATGCAACATGTCATATTTAAGTCATTGAATATTGGAAATCCAAACATTAGACAGGTAAGCATTGTCCTAACAAAGTTGTATGGCTCTAGACTGAAAATTTAAAGTGTAAGGTATGTTATAAATAATATTTTGGGTACGATTGTATGCAGTAGAGAATATTATAGGTTGATTAAAAAAAGAAAATAATATGAAGAAGGTTATATTCAAAATATCTAAGAATATGTGCTTAAGCATGATTGTTTTGTATATTCAATTAGGTAGGGCATTAAGAAGAAAGTGAAAAACTGTGTGCAGGGACATTGTGGGTAAAGTTGATGAAGGGACCCAAGTTCTTCCCTCCATTGTGTCCACTCTCTGAGTCAAAGACATAGTCCTACAAAAAGATTCCCATCGTATTAAAAAAATGTTTGGTTATTCCTTTTAGTTATTTTCATCGAATCCAACATGAATTATTAGACTTTGTTCTTATCTGCACGAGGAAACCGCATCTTTAGTTACCGTGGATCAAGCAGTGTTTTCAAGTATATTTTTTCACAAAAGTTTGTTAATTCTTCTAAGTTCAAACATCCAATATATAGTACTACCTGATGTATGACCTCGTACTGCTTCCCCTACAGCTCCAAGCAACAACTTATCATGTGATATAGAAGTCTTGCGTCCCTATTCCTGGTACAGCTCTATAGCAATATGCCCATGCGACAGCCATTCAACAGAAGCTACATTAACAGCCTCAACGCAACTGAAACCGCAGTTGAACCCAGAGTGGTAGCCTCGAGGAAATGTCAGAACAAAAGTCCCCAGGGTTTTGGACACACCTTTAAACTGGTACTCCTTTAGACTTAAAGATAGAAGGAGAAAGCTGAGTGACCTGCAACAAGTTAGAAATACAAGCAACAATCCAAAGAAATAAACAAGATCATCACTAGTTACCTACTTAATAATAGAAATATGGACAGGTGGGTAGAAGAGAGAGTTTAACTGTTTTGAAAAACTGTTTATCATTTATCATAAACAGACATGACTACGCATCCAATATCCAATAGGTTTAGAATAAACCATGAGTACATTTAGCAAAAACACTTAAATAAATTGTCAAAGTCTTTCCTAATGCT
>Ga0123342_1006343_pt1 | contig 16473 bp, 6 predicted proteins | sample Turbeawhitnodule_FD_89960 | JGI IMG/M metagenome (GOLD analysis project Ga0123342, IMG submission 89960) | Root nodule microbial communities of legume samples collected from Mexico - Turtle bean Mexico white nodule | ecosystem: Host-associated > Plants > Roots > Nodule | place: Mexico: Nepantla... | reverse complement strand
GGCCTCATCTTTATTTTATGTCTTCTTTTAATTTTGAGAAGACTAGAAGGAAGAACTTCAAATATGAGGGTGGATGTCCTCTTCCTCCATTAATAAAAGCCTCCTTTATTTGATTCTCATCAAGTCGGCTCCAGAAGGGAGGTTGAATGTAGCCTCAAAGTCTTTTCGTAGTGGCCAAAAGATTAAATTTTCTAGTAGACCGCCTACCTGATCGTCTAATAGATTTTTTAGTAAAAACATTTTTTGTAGGACTGTCTAACAATAAGAACCAAAGTATGAGCATTAGCAAAAGTAACAAGAGATCAACACATAAGAATATATCCTACTTCACCTAAACAACTGCTTAAGAGCTTCCACTAACCATCTTGGTTATAACAAGTGTTTTCACCTATCAAAGTTATAACGAGTATTCTCACCTCTCCAGGTTACAATGATTATTCGCAACTCTCTAGGTTACAACAAGTATTTATACCTATCTGGGTTACACTTTCTTAACCTCCCCTTGAGATTAAGAACTCTAAAGAAAATAAAGAACAGTCTCAAAGAGAGCGCAAACAAAAATCACAAGGGTATGACTACACAATGTCAAGAATTATACAATGGTTTCATACTCAACCCAAAAGACTAGACGCTCTAATGGCTTGACAAGACTCTCACTACAACTCCTGTATTATCAACAAGATCACTAGTATAACTTTTGTTATTTGGTTTGTCTTTCTTTCATTCTTCATCTTCAATTTCCTTATATAGCTTTTCAAATATGTTCTTCGATACTTGAATTAATTAAATTTGGATTTTACAATATCTTTATCTTTTTTATGGTAGATGCTCAAAACATAATGCTTGGATTTACAATCTTTCTATTTGTTTTTTCTTCGAATTTGTTTCAAAAATTAATTCTAAAGTATTTGCAACATGGGTTAGTAAAAACAAATCAAGACATAATCAAATAATATTTTCGTTCCAGTTAACACATGATACTAAAAATTAGAGTACTTGAGATTTTCAAATTTTCAAATTATTTCTGTTTAGAAAATATTTAGAGATATTTACAATATATTCAACAGATATTTGCAAGACCTAATTTGGACAAATCTGTTTAGGAAAAGATAGATTGTTGAGATATATGAAAATTAGGGTCAAAGAGACTCATTCCACATATTGAAATCTTTTTGTTTTTTGATATAATATCTCTTTGATTGAATATGTTTTAGTAGATATATGATTCATAAGATTTCGTTTAATTGTTATAATAAAAAACTTGTTACCCGTTCAACATATGATCTTCTAGTCATCAAATCATCTAGTGGTCATAGATCATTTAGTGTCTCAACAAACCGTCTATAAGGTGCTAGACTGTGTAGGGTCTAAAAAATATAAGAGATGTTATATGGATTAAATTTAGCTTTTCTATTAGTTTTTATAAGAACATAAACGCCACACATGATATTTTGGTCATCAGATCGTCTATATGGTTCATAGACCGTCTAATTAGTCAAGAGACCATCTAGGCGTTTATTCGACCATCTAGGTAAATTGTTCAGGGTTTCAACAAACCAAGTATTCTTTACCAAGATACTACTGGCTAAACGAGTATTCTTTACTAAATTACTCCTAGTTACACGAGTATTCTTTACCAAGTCACTTGTAACTAAACGAGTATTCTTTAGCAAGCCACTCTTGGCTACTTCTTTGAGTATTGTTTGTCAAACAACCACTCTTGACTAATGTAGGAAGGTTAAGTGTCTATATGATCATCAAATAATTGGGTGAGCACACTAGGGAGTGTTTTCGTCTTACGATGGATACAAGTTTTTGATGTTCTCTCCTATTACAAATAATTGATTTAGGTCTCTAAGGAAGGATTGTATATTTCAATGGATACAAGGTTAAACACTCTCTTCAATTGGCTATATCAATACTTACAATAATCTTCTTTGATTTATTATGGATCCAAAGTGATGGAAGACCATCCAAGCTACCCAACACAAGAATAAAGATAGAAGAACTGTTTATACAAAATAGTAGAATAATCATGTATAGGAATTGTATTTTGTTTTCATTTCAAGGGTATTTTGTAGATGAATTAGAGACACTTTAGAAACCTTCACTTGTCACACAAACAAGTGTCTCTAAAGCATCTCAAGAGGATATACACAACCCTACTTTAGTCACCACACCTCACCATAATTAAGTCTACTTAACTAGGGTTATGATAGCTTAAGAAGCAAGTTACCATTACTCTCAACATCTATAAATACCTTATACAAAGCACACATTTATTAAGATTTGTCATAATTGAATGAAGTATTCAAATTTAAAACCTCATTCTCTCCCAAATCTCCCTTGCTAGAGAGCCTAATTGGCCTAGTAAAACCCTAGGAAAGTTGGCCACACCTGTTTCCTCTTCATTGCACCTCCATTTCTAACTGAAACTCACATTCTCCACTCATTTTCGGTTCACTTCTCTAACCAATTTTGGTGCCACTCCATGTTTTCATCTAACCTCAAGCTTGGATTACATCACAAAGGTTTGGCAAAATATTTGCTCTCGGCGAGGATCCCTTTCTGAAGCTTTACTGAGGCACAAGAAACTTTAATAATGTTTTAGCACAATGCAACCTTTGCTCTCTTTCTTCTTCTTGATGAAAGACTTTATATAGACACTAGAAACACTAGAAGTATATATCCATTGAGAGGTTGTTTCTAGCTGTTGATAGGCTTAAACATTCATGTATGTCTTTTTGTGTTTGACAAGCTTGAATATGGACATTCCATTAAATGCTCTTCTATTTTACACAACATCCTTGATCATTGGCAGTGTTCATCTCCCTAGGTAGCATAGTTATTTGCACCAATTCATGGTAAAAGTGGACATCGTACAAGGCAGACAATTGAGCTGAAATTGAAATGTTTTACGTGTTAGGAAGTTGCTAAAGAAAACAACTTCAACTAGTGCTTCAAGAGATCTTAATCTTGATTTATTCTTGAATTTGAATAGATCTCTTTGGTGAGACGAAAGCAACAAACAATTCCTGCAATAATAGAATAAGCGTACAAATGTTCAAGTAATAGGAGGTTAACTTAATTTGTGTGTGTATTTTTTGATCTAGTACAATTTTATTAGATGTAAAGAAAGACTACAAACTATTGTATCGTCTATCAGATGAAACACTTGCATCTTACATAATTTTCTATTTGAACAAAACATTTGTCTGTCAGTCGACGCTTGATTAATTTTTATGCTTTGTTGTATTTAAGCGTTTAAACAAAATCACAAGGTGTTGAATTTTTCCTTAACCAGAAGCTCTTTAAAAGACATTCCACTTGTACAAATCTCGACCAAGTTGTTTAGAATTCCTTTGGATTATAAAATATTCGAAGAGAATCAATGAATATTCTATAATCTAAGGAATCTACAAATTTATGTCCTTTTATCTCTTCTTCCATAGCTTTGAGTATCTCTCTTGAAAATCTCATTTGTCATATTTCTTGTTTCTTTATGCTTCTCTTCTCTATTTTCGAAATTTTTTCTTCATCCTTATTTATATCATTTTTAAAGGTCTCAATTTCATTGTATTTTTATTTTTGCTTAAAATTAACTAATATGATCTCTTCTGTAAATTTTTGTTAAGAGCGTTAAAAGATAATAATGATATAGCACAAATGATATCGACTTTACCTTGATGAACTTATAGCACCACCATCCCCTTTATCGCACTATATGACATAGTTTCGATACTGTTCTCGAATTGGATTGGAACCAAGAGAACTATTGGAGCTCCTCTACCTCCTCAGTCAGTCAACACTCCTTCTATTCCTCTCCAAGCAAGCTCCTTCCTCTCCTCTCATCTTCTCACTCCGCCTCTCGATCTCCACAAAGTCTAGACTCGGATGATACCTGCAAAAGAGACTCTGATGCTCAAGTCTAAATTTATTACTCAACGCTCAGTATTCTGAGCACTGTACAATGACACACATGGTTCCTGAATTTTATGCTTATTTATATGGTTTTCATGGACCCTTTCTTATTGTGTCAGGTTAGGGAGTTGGGTCATGTTTAGAAGTGCATTACCTAACTCTTAATTGTAAATTGGCCTCACAAATTCTGCTTAACGTAATGGTCTTTGTGATATTGATCGACATAGTGACCAGGTACAGAATCATAATCTCAGTCGTACAAATCCTGTAATTACATTGACCACCCTTAACCTAACATTTAAAATCAACATAAAATAAAACACTTTTCGTCTTCCCTCTATTATTGCGTCATCCACCATTTCTAAATCTGCTCCAAATTTTTCACTTCACCTCCTCATTATCTCACATGTGTAGGAGAACCTGTGAGAGGAGTGATCTAGTTCCCCTTAAAGGGTTATCTGCACCACCACTTATTGCTTATGGCTACTCACCAGCAACAACACAATTATGATCGTTGACATATTGCTCACAATGCTCAACACAAAGCTCAACACAATTATATGCTATTCTCACTACTAAGTTTACCTCCGTGTGTGATATTAGTTTCTTACTATATGAATGTTCTCGAAATTGTTAAATTTATGAGTGACCATATCATCACATATTCACTTTTTTAATGTCGTAAAAACTAATTTAACTTTTAGAAAAAAAAAACAAAAAAATTATTTAATTTCATTTTTGTATTATAAATTACTTTATGTCTATATTTTCTTTTAAAATATTTATATACGTTATTATATAATAAGAAAAATAGTAAAATATATCAAATTAAATTAATAAATTAAAAAAATTAAACTTAATCACTATTTACACTTGTGTTTCCACTGGTTTTTTTTTATAACAAATAATATCTAGTTAACAAAACTTTATATTTTCTATTTTTTAGTGACATACTAAACATAGACATCACTCAGCAGAATTTTCTAACTTTTATTTTTTGTGTTTTTTTAACTAACTTTATTTTACTACTACAAAGTGTTCCTCTCTGCAATTAATTCACTGCTTTATGAAACAAATAAATTTATTTATTAAAATAACCAGTTGTTTATTAAAATAAACTGCTTAATAAATAAATTAAACAAACGTATAAAAAATTAAAATCTACCTATTTTTATTAAAAAACACTAAATATAAGAGTCAACACAAACAAACTCATAAATAATATACCAAGGCATAAAATAAATATTTCGTAATCATAAAAAAATAATTTTAATTTCTAAATACGACAACCCAGCACCGTTCACTTCTATTTCACAGCCGAACACGACAACCATGACACCGGCGTAATGATGGCAACATTAATTAAAAATAATTATACATACACACAATAGATAAAAAAAAATTACGAAAATGTGAAAATAAATTAATATTAATTTTACCCCTAGTAACAGTAACAGTAATAATTATTAATATGTAAAACCATTAGATAATAACTAATAGTAAAAAAAATAATTTCACAACTGTAACAGTGACGGACTACTCAGGGATAGACAGCAGCACCGGCCGCCACGCTCTTCTCAACAGTCGGCGCCGGAACGACACCGATCCCGCGGCAGCGTTACCACGGAGGAGTCTAGAGCCAGTCCGGGATCGGAAACCGATGGCGGCGGAGGCAGAGGGGAGCAAGCTGCCGTGGTCTTGGCGTTTAGTGATCGGCGGTGGCAGTGGCGGCGAGGAGAGTAGCAAATCTTTCAGCCTGGAGCGGACTCTGACGTGGTTGTCGGCGGATTCCGGAGGGTCGTGGAGGAGGAGCATGCGAAGAGTTTTGCGGCGGCGGCGGCGGAAGACAGGGCTGGCGGTGGGGCTGTGAGTGGCGGTGGTGGTGGTGCAGTGGGTGGCTAGGAGCTTTAAACTGTGGTGAAGTGTGGTAGGCATTTGGATTAGATGGGATTTAGAGAGAGAAAGGAATCTTAGAGAGGGAAAGGTTTCATTTTAATCTTTAGAGAAACCAAGGAACTATTAATAATAATAATAATAATAATAATACTTATGAAGCTGGGTTGGATACTTAAATTAAATAAAAAACTGAAATGTTTATTTTATTAATTTAATTTCTATGTGAAACATTAAGGTGGATGGCATTACAATTTTAATTATTCATTTGATTTTTATAATATAATTTTCACAAATTCCACTTTTAATTTTTGCAATATTTTTGAAAAGTTTAATTTAGTCTTTGTGATTGTTATTTTGTTCACGCTCGTGGTTTAAAGTTACTTTTAAGTTCCAGAAAAAGTTAAATGAACTGCCCTATTTTGTTTCAAATTATAATAGTTCGTTTCAATTATTGGTTGAAAAACAATCAAATGATAATCCAAATATACTATAAAATCAATTTGAGAGAACCCAATCTAGAAAAATAGTTAAAAATTGAATTAAAGAAAATTCATAAAAATATATTCAATAACATATTATTTAAAAAAAAATATCAACTTAAAATATTAGTTAGTTTTTTATTTTACGTATTATTATTAACAAATATTGATATTTACTATTGAAATTTATTAAAAACATACATATATGCGCACATAATATAATATAATATATATATATATATGTTATTTTTTGTATTTAGTATTATTAAATATGTTATTATATTTGTAGTATTATTTTATGTATTATATAGTTATCTATAATGATTTTATTATTAATAATAACCAATCAAATGTCCAAATTTTAAAAATATAGATTTTTAACTTATTTCAAATTATTTAATTATTTTATGAACTACGGAGAAGTGGTTAAAATGTGATAAATTTTGAATATTTTATTGTATAAGTTAAAAGTCTATAAATAGAAATGTTAATTATTCAAACTTTATTTATAAAATTCACTAGTCTATAATTTTTTTTTTATCTTCTCTCAAGATTTCTAATATAATCATTCATCATTTTCGAGTTCTTAGTCTAGGATCATAGTGATATCTTTTGATGATTAAAGATTCCTATAAACAGGTTAGAGTTTTTTATATGAATCAAAAATTTTGGAGTTTTATTAGAATAATTAAATTTTCAAGTAAGTTAAGCTATAATTTTTTTTTTTTTATTTTATAAGTAAGTTAGAGATGAATGTTAAGCTAACTCAAGGAAATGGGAGCTCTATTGAAATTGGGTTGGAAATGTAGAATGATTAATTGTGCATTGCTTGATTGTGGAGTATAAGTAAATGATAGACTAAGTTTGAACATGAGATAGGTGATTTTGGAACATAAAGTTAAATGATTGAAACTAGTTAAAATTTGTAAGTTTTGGCCACAACCTTGAAATTATGCAGAACTTATTTTATGTCGATATGTTCATTTCATTTGTCCAACAAATTCATTTAATTAAAAATTTAAAAAGTTTGGTCATTGTGAAAATTTTGATAAGTTCAATAGTTTTGTTTCCTAGACAAACAATCCTTATTGGATAAGCAAGAAAAATGGTGGTTGGGCAAATTAGACACATGCTTAATTTACTGAGCAAGAAAAATGGGGTTGAGTGATACCTATTTTACGGTAAGTGTACTTTGTCAAAAATATTTGTTCCTAAAGACGAATATCGAAACCACAAGGAAAAGTTGAATTCTCAAGTATAATATTCACTAAATATAAATATAAGACAATATATAAAAGTTTGTTATAAAAGGTTGTTTGTATGGTGAATTTGCAAGAAATTAAATAAAACAAAGTAAAAGATTTGTATGAGTCAATTGAGAAAATTGGAATTGAGGTTCATCATTCTCACTCGTCTGTATTTTTACAAAATATTATAATATTCAATCTTGATTGATATTGATGCACATATAAAAATCATTCATATTGATTCCTCGCGTACAAAATTATTAAGAGAGTCTCTTAAATCTAAGGATCAAAATCATGAATAATTCAAGTTTTGAAAATAAAATGATAATATCAATCATCAATCAAGAACTGAAATATTATAGATAAATATCACCAATAAATAAGAGTTTGAACAAATTACTCCAAATTTCAAAAGAAAAGAATTAGTCACTCATGATGACTATTACAAGCATGAACAAGAAGAAAAGAAGATCCATAACGTTTCTCCTTGACGGATGTCTCCTTTAGGGTTCCTTCCTTTGGTTCATCCCAATAATGTTTAGGGTTATGCCTCATGTCTTCTACTTAACCTAATTGAGCTTGAGTTAAGTGACATCTTTATTCATAATATATTTATATGCTTCATCTCTCCATAAATTCCTGAAAAATAACACAAAATTGGGAATAAATCATTCTTATTCATCTCATAATCCAAATATATGTAAAAATGTTAAAATTACTAAATTAGAGGTTGAATTATAATTATTTTATCATTTCAAGTCCATAAGTGTCTATCTTTTTGTATGAAATATTAATGAATTATGACACTTATCATTGAGCGAACACAATGTTTTTCTAGACTTTAAATAAATATTTTTAAATGTTTGTAAATGCTAAAGATGTTTATATTTTATATTTTATCAACCTTCTTGATGGAGGACCATCCAACACAACATACATAGGACCTTTGACTTGTGCCATGATTAGAAGAATAGAGAAAGAAAAGAATAGTCAAAAGACTTCTCATGTGCTCAATTAAGACTTCTAGTTTTGTATAAAAATTGTAAAAAGTATAGTAGGTTGAAATACATCATGCCCACTTTAGAAATCCTCACTTGATATATAAGCAAGGATTTCTAAAGCTCATAAGAGAAGAGTAAATGTGACACATGCTACACTAAGAGCTTCCAAAAGATTACCATAGGTTAGCTAGAGTAACTAAGGTTTAAACCTTAAGCTACCTGAGCGTATAAATAAGTGCATTACTTACATTTGTATTCAGATTTGAACATTAATTGAATGAGTACTTTGAAATTCATATTCATTCTCTTCTAAATCTCTCTTTGATTCCTAGAGACCTAGTGTAACTGTATGGAGTTGGCCAAACCTCTCCTTACCTTCAAGCACCTAAATCACCTCTGAAACTCTTTTCATTCCTCATTCTTCGGTGCAACTTTTCATTCTTCCGCTGTCTCTTCATCTTCTTCCATCCAATTCATACCTTGGATTACATCAGGTGGATCAGAGCACACAAAGATCCAATGACCATGCTTCATCCAGGTTAGTCAAATTCTACACACAAAAAATGTCCAACTTTGTTCTTCACGATTTCTTGCTTGTTCTTGAGTTTTCTTCCACTGTTCTTTGTGTTCCACCATTTATAATCATTTTCTATCGTTTATAATCCTTTTCCACCGATTGAAATCATTTTTCCACTGTTTATTTTCATTCAAGTCTTCATCAAACACCTTGTAGTGCTTTTTGCTGCATAACCTATTTGGTTCCACTCTGTTTTGTTTTATCTTGTTGTTTTCATCCATTTAATCAATTCAAATTGTGTTTTATTTGTTGTTTCACCGTTAATCTCTCTTATATACATTTTAAACGATTAAGCTTATGTTTTTGTATGGTTCAAATTGATTCATTTTTCTTCAAAGATGTTTCGCATGAAAACCTACCAAAACCGCATGTGTTATTATTATTTTTGATTTGTTGTCCTTTAATTCTTTTTGTGTTTAATTCAAATTCCATGTGCATTTAGGTGTTGCCTTTTTGTTTCTAATCCTTGCATGTAACTTGTCACGTTCAATTCTTGCTTCAATTTTCCACATTACTCAAAGTGTTCAGCTGTATGCAATGTGTTTGTTAAATGTTTCTAGTGCACACATAATGTTTGTGAAAAATCCTTTGTGTTAATTGTGAGTATAAGCTTTGGTGCATTTTGCTTTTCACATATTTCAATCTCTATACTTGTTATTAGTCCATTATTAAGTTTCTTGTTTCAATTCCATTGCTTGTGTTGTTGTTTTTCTTCTTCATTCATTGACTTCTTTAGGTTTCCGTGTAGTTTCCAGATTTGTAGTAATTTCACCTAGTTTTGAAAAATAATTGAATACATCCTACATCCAAATATTATATATTTTTTACTATGAGAGCCGTAGTATGTTTATAATATGTAGTAAAAAAAAGGAAATTCCTAATATCAAATACAAAAAAAAGTTATAAATCACAAAAGCTAGGACGTTATCTCTGTTTAACCAAAAAGGCTTTAGTGACTATTTGTTATTAGTTTCCATTTTATTGCACCTATTTCCTATGTTGTTTCACTTTGAAAATCTTACCACATATTCCTTGGTACGTTACCTCGATTTTTTTTTTTAATTTGGGACTACAATACATATTAGAAAAAAAAAATTTGAGCTTCAAATTTGTGGTAAAAAAATTACAATAAATTTTAGAACCAACTCTGCAAGTGATGGACCTAAACTCTTTTTCTGGTGACCTTAAGTTTGTGGTTTGCTCAACTTGTGTGATTTTTTTCTCAGTGTATACATATCCAATTAACCTCAAATTTTTGGTTTTTGATTACTTGTTGAGTTGAGAGTGTAACATAAAATTTTCACCATCAAACGTTGTGGAAAAAATTAATACAAATTCTAGAAAAATCAGTGCCAATCCACTCTAGACTTTTATTTTTTAATTCATGTTAGAGCATTTCATAGGTTCCTTTTTGCTTATCATTTTTGGCTTTCACTTTTTGTTTTTCATATTAATTCCACTTGAGTTTAACTTCTAGAATTTTAGCTTTTCTTGTTTTATTTATTAGCTTCTTTTGGAACAAAAAAATTGGTGATTGCTTTATTTCTTGATTTGTAAATGGTAAAATTGTTTATATTTTATATTTTATCAACCTTCTATACTTTTTTATTATTATAGTGTGGTGAATAGTTAATCGAAGTTTATTAGTATTTATTTTATGTTGAAATATAGGGTTTTGAATGCTGAATTTAAAATGTGAGTGTGTGACTTATTATGTGATTGATGATGCAAACAACGAGATGTAAAATTTGAAGTACATGATGCAAATTTTGTATGGTGAAAGAAAAAAATATGTTTTGAGTTAGATTTTGTATGAATTTTGTGATATACATGAATGAAATGTAAGAAAACTGGGGTAACTAATATGGGATGATATTGTTGAACTTGAAGAGTAGACTCAAGCCTCCATTGAATATGTTTTGATGATGATGCTTGAAGATTAAGATGTTTTTAGAGTTTTAACTTTCATTGTAAGTTGTTGAGAGTCTTTGACACAAGGTACTCACAAGGTTTTTAATTTCCCACACAACCTATACTACCATTCATTAAAAGAAAACCATTTTTATAAAGTAAAAAATACGAGGAAAAAGGTTTAATGGCTTTCTTAATTGATTAAGTTTTTAATTAATCAATTAAACTATTTTTGAGAGGGTTCAAAATAGTATAATTGATTATCAATTCAATTAATATATTAAAATAGAGCATATTTAACTAATTAAAATATTACATACTTGAGTAACTTGGTTTTATTATATTAAATAAAAGTTAAATTAATCGATTCACATGTGTCATGATCGACTAAAATAGAAAGCGTTGTAACTATAAAGTGTTCTAATGGTTGCTCATATCCTTTTGAGTGTGTTTAAGAGTTATTTTTTTATCAGCAAAGAATGAATCAAATTAAAATGGGACACTTCAGGGGTGTCCCAACCCGTATACATAAGATAGGTGCTCCTAACTAAGATAAATTGTGGTTCTTAAGTACCAGCTAGCACGTTCAGAGCACCCAAAACCTATTGAACAAAGCATGAACATAACCTAAAAAGATACTAAGATCAAAAGTGCGCTTTCCAACACAGTGCTACTTAGTTAAACAAGTTACCACAACCAACAGATTTCTGGCTGCCTCTGCACTGAATGGAAGGAGAGCGATTGACCATAAGCAGTTTTCAAAAATCCAGATGCATGACATATTGATATTATGGCAGCAGCACACCAACCCAAAATTTAAGAACAAGATTGATAACACAATTGAGTTTCTATGCTCCCACATACACCGGACTACAACTACCCACATTCCTTTCCAAACCAGATTTTGTTTATTGGTGTATTGAATCAAATGAAAGCTCTCAAAATTGATCATAAGACTATTATGTTGGACAGACAAAATACCTACCCATCTAAAGCACAAAGCCCAGACACGTAGCACATGTTCACACTCCAAGAAGAGGTGCTGACATGATTCCTCCTTGGTCTGACAAAGGCTGCATACTGTAGTGTTTAAGAGTTGATCATATGGTGTTTAGTTGCCTTGTGTTTGTAATTGGTATTGTGAGTGTTTATACAAAATTTTAAAGATAGTCAAATCCAAACATTTTTTAGATCTTTCAATATACAAGTAAGTAATCAAGTAGTTTTTGTTATCATCAAAACATAAAGACATGACTCATACATCGTCTAGAGTTCATCAAATTGTCTACAGACTTATTAGACCATCTAGACAAATCGTCTAGGGTCTCAACATTTGTGATCTGAACCAATATAAATTTTTGGTGCAATGTTTCTCTTTCCTTATCTTCTTTACATTGTTGTTAACCAATATTTTATCAATTATGATTTCTAAATTAATTTCATTTTGTTTTTCAAATTGAATTTGTTTTAAAAGTACTTAATACATATTTTGAAATTTTTTTAAAACCAATTCACTCCTCTTTTGGTTTAGCTAATGCATTTATTATTTTCTAATAATTGGCCTCAAAGCTGGATTTTGAAAGTTAATCAAAACAAAAATCCCAATTTTTTTAGTATGGCTTTGCAAAATCAAACTTTTGTCGAAGGTGTTGTAATTAACAAGCCTTCATTTTTCATTGAGAAAACTATCCCTTTCAGAAAGTTAGAATGCTAATATTTTGGAATTTGTAGATAGACAAATTTGGGATGATATAATATATCAATTGAATTCTATTATTTATATTTTTAGAATTTAAATATTTAAATGGAGTTTTTATTCTCATTAGTAAATCAAAATCTAAATCATTATAATATATAATTGAATTCTATTATTTATGCTTTTAGAATTTAAATATTTAAATAGATTTTCTATTCTTATTAATAAATAAAAATCTAGATTACTATAATATATAATTGAATTTGGAATAATATAAATAAAATTACTACAATAATAGCCTATAATTTCAAATAATGTATTTTATTAATTATGATTAATAAGAAAAAATATTAGTAATAGTTCTAAAAATAAATACAAACAGAATATTAAATTAGAATAAAAAAAACACAAAAAAGCACCTAAAAAATCAAAGGAAAAATCATAAAAAACAAAAATTGGAAAATTTGAAAAAAAAAACATAACCAATTATGCTTTTCCTTAAAAAAAATAATATAATTGATTATCCACTGTTTTTAGGAGTCTAACCGATTATGTCTTCCCTTAAAAAAAACTTAATCGATTATGTTGAATATCTGAATAGCATAATCAATTATGTCTATTTTAACACACACCACATAATTCATTATCCTCCTAAAATAGGGGCTAACCGATTATGTTGTATACTTAATCGATTATCAACTATTTTTTACGACATGATCGATTAAGTTCTATGTGTTTTTTTTATGCATAAGCGATTATGCACAGTGAACAATCTTATAATTATTATTTTATAAATTAATATGAAATATTATTATTATTTTAATATTTATATTTTTAATATTAATAATACTTTTTTTATTATAAATATATAAATATATTTATATTTTTAGGTATATAGGTATTTTTATTTCATTAAAAATATATTTAATATTTTTTTATTATGAATATATTAAATATTTTTTGGATATGTACAGTTTAGTTGGAATAAAAGTAATAAAATTAAGTGATTTAAATTATTTTTATTATATATTAAGGGTAAACACATAAGTTTGTAAGTGCTTATTTTGCTTTCTCTTCTTTCATTGATGTTTCTCTTCAATAGTGCAAAGCACCAAAAATTAGTTATCTTTCTCTTTCCGCATCTCTCCTCCCTCATACATTTGTTGATGCAAACAAGGGATCCACTTTCACATCTGTTCGTGTGACCAATGCATTCCCTAATCCAAACACACCATAAAAGTTGATTCAAGAAAGTAAGATGCATATTTAGTAATGAGAATTTATGTTTGTTGGTAAATAAGTTTTCAACTTTCTTGAGGAACAAAAGTATAAACAAGAATCAACAACAAAATAAGATGAACAAGAAAAATGATAAGCCTTTTGGTAACTTGAATCTCCTTTATTAGATACTAACCTTGTTAATGATGGAAAAATAAGAAAAGTTTTAAGAAGAAGAAAACATACATTGCTTGCAATGCATCTTCTTCAAGTTCACCCAACAACAGTATGAAAGAAGTAAATATATGTTTTCATGATGATCAACTTTTGGGAAAAAAAAAGTGTAAGTGGCTCAAATTTTTCTTAACATGCAATAGTGCTCAACTTCTTGATGCATTCGATGAAATGCATGAGGAATAAAAAAAGGCTCTCTTTTTTTAAATAATAGAATGAATGAAGAAAATAAGTGGCTGGATAATAGGGTTAAAGAATTTAAATAGGAAATCTCCAACCTTAAAACTTTTTTGGAAGGTTTGGAAATTATTTACAATTCCTCTTGTGATTGTGAGGCTCATTTGAAATAAAAACTATGTGCGAATCTTGCAAAAATTTAGATGAAAAAGTAAAGTTCTTGAGTGTGAAATTGCAACCTAAATGTTATTCTAGGTTCTCAAATAGATGTGAATAATAAAACTGGTCTCAATTTTGTCCTAACCAGAAAAAGAAAAGCTTTAAAAAATGTAAAAAACCATGATTCAACTCTCAAGTTACTTATTTATGTTATATGAAAAGGGAACATACAGTAAACAAATGCTTTTTCAGAAAAGTCGAAAGTACCTAAGAGAAGATATGCTTGGATTCCAAATGTAGGAGATATGCCACTAACACTAGACGACCCAAATTTATGTTGGGGACCTAGTTTAGATGATGATTTATTTGTTTTTGCAGGGGTGGAGCAAGAGAATGCAAAAGGATTAAGAATGCTCTTGCAAAATATCAAGGTGAAAATGTTCTTGTTTAGTTGTATGTTTTCTTAGTTCCTTAAAATTGGTGTTTAGTTTCTGAATGTGTTTTCAAATGATTAAAAGTTTTTAAGTGTAGTTAATAAATTCATATGCAAAATAATTTTACTATTATATGTTGTTTGATAATGTTTCCAATACCAAATAATCTGGATTATTTGTTTATGGAATTTGTCGTTTTGTCACTTTTTTAATCAATTACCTCATGATTTATTCGATTATCTATGTGTAAATTTTTAATTCTATGTTTTAATCTATTACGACGAAGGAAGATCGATTATTTAGGTCTTATTGTATATTTTTTTAAAACAGATGAATAATTTAATTGGTTATCACTCTATTTTAATCAATTAAAGTTACCGTTTGAAGTTGTTACACTTATCAAAAACGACTATTTTCTACTCTTAAGTTAGATTGGTTGATTCAACTCCATTTTTAATACATCAAATGATCATATTTGAGTCTAAAAATAGTTTTGAGAAGGTTTAGATCCATTAACTACTATTTTATTGAACCAAATCCTTTGTGCAAGAATTTTCATCTCTTTGCACTCTCCGTACTATTTTCACACAAAACTCCCTAAACATGGCCTCTCCCTCACAAGCTAAGAGGGCTAAGAGATCTGGCATCGTGAAAGGAAAAGTTTCTGCTTCTTCAAGGCTTCCTGCATCTATTGAAGGATGAATACACAAAGAAGAAGCTGAATAAGAGTTTAGAAGGTTTTAGAGTGATAGACAAATCGCCCACAAAATCATACTCTTGATTTCTTTAGGAGTGAAGGATTCTTTTTTCATGAATTACAGAGAAATCAATGTCTCAAAATCTTTGTTGAAATGTAAGGCAAATACTATCCTAACTTGATAAGAGTTTTTATTATAGAATCTCTTGTGTATGGGGAGTACTAATTTCATAGGTGAAGGGTACACAAAATATTATAGAAGAATATATTTGGGATAATATTGTTGAGTTTAAATTGGAAGGTGAATTTGTTTCTTCTAAGCTTGAGAACTTCAATAAAATCTTTGTTTATTTGGATTATTTGAGAAACGACCACCTTCAAGCACTTAAAAACTTGTGATATGAAGATGGATGAGAGACTTCTAACCATTGTTATAGCCTGGATTTTGGCTCTAAGAGGGAGAAATAAAGCTCGATTGTTAAAGGATGACATACTGCTCATCTATGCTTTCAAGAATGACATTCAATTATATTGGCCTGTCATAATTTCAAAAATTATGTTGAAGTGTGAAAAATAGGAAGAACACAAGAAGGGAAAGTTGAAATGTATTTTTGAAACTTTTCACTATTTGTCACGAATATTGTCTGATATTGTGTAATCATACGAAAAGTTTAATTTAGATAAGACGATCTGATCAAATATTTTGCAAACTTAATTTTGTGGCTCCTCCTTCTTAAGTTGGTTCTAAGAAGATAACATGCAAAACACACAAGGAGAAGAGTGGGAGAGAGAGTTTACATAATATTTTATGTTGCTTTATTTGCTG
>Ga0123342_1006342_pt1 | contig 16476 bp, 11 predicted proteins | sample Turbeawhitnodule_FD_89960 | JGI IMG/M metagenome (GOLD analysis project Ga0123342, IMG submission 89960) | Root nodule microbial communities of legume samples collected from Mexico - Turtle bean Mexico white nodule | ecosystem: Host-associated > Plants > Roots > Nodule | place: Mexico: Nepantla... | reverse complement strand
TTGGGTCTAAGAAAAAATTCTTCCACGTCGACAACCCCTTACTTAAAAGATTATAAGATTTCTTTGTTCCTAAATACACCATACTATAGCCGCCCAAATACCTTTCCACACCAAATTTTGTTTTGGACTAAAAAATGATAAGTAAAAGTTCTCAAAGTGACACTTGAGGTCTTTGTGTTGGACAAAAAAGATACTCAACCATCTAAAGTTCATAGACCACACACACTGTGCAAATTCGCATTCTAAGAATAGGTGTTGAGCTCTCTCAACCTTAAGGTTTTGAAAATCATTAACCGATTCTGCAGAAACGAATGAGTTTTCCGGGCAGATGTGGCCAAACCAGCTTTTATACCAAACAATTGAACCAACATTTTTTTTTATCAAAACTTATTTATATTAATATTGTTAAAAGTTGACTAGTCACTAAATTACTCAAGATATTAATTTAAAGTTTAATGGTTGAATCACAATTGAATTTGAACTACCTTGAGTAATTAATAATTAAATAATATAAATATAATTAAATAAATATAGTTTTATAATTATATAATACTAAAAATAAAAATATTATTGTATATATATTCTTAACATTCGAAATAAATAGAATTGTATAAATATATCATAATAATGATTTTAATTAATAAATTACTATAAAGTGTCTATTAAAAATAACAAATTTACATACAACATAAAAAATAAGAAATGTATTAATTTATTATGTTTTTTATTTTTCATTTTTGGTGTTTTTTTTGTAAGGAAAGGTACTAAATTTTCAAATTTTTATAATGGAGATCTAATCATACTATTCAATCTGTGACAGACTAATCCAAGCATGGATCCAACATGATTCAGTGGCAAAATATTGACAACATCACTATTTTTAAAGCATAGTTTAGTTATGTGTCTCTGAAATTAAATCAATATAAAGCTGATTGAAATATACAATAAGTGTTTTCAATGGATAAAAGAATATTAGTTTTAGTCTATAAAAAAATTGAGTTTTGATTTTTTATTTTTTTTTAAATAAGCAAATTTAGTACTAATAAATAAATATGGAAAACAAATTAAAAGTCAAATTTAGAGACTGAAACACAAATTTGGTATATTTTATATGAACAGAAAACATACTTGCAGTGTAAACCCAAATTACATTGTATATATATACCCTGTCAACCCTTTACCAAACTTCCATTGGTATAGCTTACAAACTTGTGTTCTACACCCATATATACCCTTTTCATTGTATATGTGCTTATTCTGTGCAATATCAAAGGTTTAAACCTATGAAAAGCTTGTGAGGAGCAAAACTATCATCAAATCAAAAGGTCAAATTCAGCTAGTGGGCCACAGTCTTTGCATGATTCTATAATCACAAACTTTTATGTATCATCTGGCAATGTGTTAGAGGACAAAGACAAGGTTACTGTCATTACACTAAATTGTAGTGACATGATATTTAAACAACAAAAGTCTTGTCCCATAATATTCAAGCATGAAAGGAAGATGTAACACGCTCTGAACCAATATCCAAAAACATGAAAAAGTACCTACCAAACCCTGAATGAAACATGTGTGGCTCTTCCTGGGGTTATGTTATTACTTTAAGTGTAAGTGACTGTAAAGAAGCTTGAGATAATATTATAATTTAGTCATATGTGAGACCACTAATATACACTTTTTTTTGTTTTCTTTTCAATAAAAAAGGAAAGTGACAATTGTTTTAGGAGAAATGAAATATAAAATTCTTGCTAACTTTGGTCAAAGTACAGAACAGCATTACCAGCTAATATTCCTCACAAGGTATTTTACTTGTAATGGGCCTAGAGAGAATATAAAAGTCAACTAAAACTATTGATGATTATCCAGATAATTAAACAGTATATCACATAGACCAATGTAGGAATTCAGATGACAAACACAAAGCAAAGAAAAGGTTTAATAATGACAGTCTCCCTCTAAAGCTGAATACTTTAATCCAAAAAGCTGGTAGGACCAATAGATGGATTTGTACCAATGAGACACACAATAACAATATTTCTGCATGGATTTTCTAACCATTCAAGCTACAATATGATAACAGAAAATGAATTTTTTAATACTTGCAATTGCAATGACTATATAAGTATCAAAAGCCCTCAAAACTGGTTGCCTAACATTTCAGGATTTTATTTATCTTTTTCTGTGGCTCCGAATCAGTGGAGCAAAGAATGTAGCACTGAACAATTACATGATATCCATCCTCAGTCACTTAATAAGAAGGAACCGCTTTGCTCTATCTAACCCATAAAACTAAAGGGTGAGAGAATTCTGATCCTATTCACAAATAAGAAGAAGCTGAGCGATTAAAAATAGATCCCAAAATTTGCTAATAATCTCATTTGTACACATGTACATAAGACCTGCCCTCTTAGCAGGTTTCCAGGTGCCAGTCCTTAAGCCACTTCCTTTCTGGATATCTCTCAGTAGAGAAGAGAAACCCAAAAAAAGTATTATATACAGTATCAACTTAATCTCTAACACCACCAAGACCAGCTCGAGTTATTGCTTTTGTTGCAATCAACACCAGATGTACAAGCTCTTCTACATCTTGGAAGCTGAAATCAACAACCTTCCTAATCGAAGTTATGCAATCCCTATTCCGTGCTTCATCCATGTTCAAATTAGCAGCCATGAAAGTGCTCTTGCATTTTCTTGAAGCCTCCATTGCAAAATTTATGTCTTGAGTCTGCAAAATCACAAGCTAACTTTTACCCAGTGTTTTACTTTTCATTAAATAAATTATTGTGGCAATTGAATGAAATTTAATAACATACAAGTTAAGTTACACATTATGCCTCTAACAAGAACTATTACATGTGTTGCATAAAATGTGCAGCGTGACCATAGCCAATTTTACAGTTGAATTACCATGTGATTGTTATATAAAAATCACTAATGTGTTTTCAAGAATTACAGGTGTGAGCCAAGATCTTGCATGCAACAAAAAATGGTTTTAAGGAGAAAAAAAAATCCAATCTTCCTATTTAACATAGAAAGATCAGCTTCCATCCATAAAGATTTTTCTCAAACATTCTACTGGTATGGTAGTCTAATACAGAACAAATTTCCTACTATTATGTAAATTCATTAAACCTCTAAATCCCCAAAGTTAACTCCACGGTACTTCAGGATCAAAGCACCCAGATAGATTTTCCAAATGAAACATAAGGTGTATCAATAAATTAAAACTTACAAAGTCAAGGAGCCTGACAATATTTGGGCGATTCTGAGCAGATATGACTTGATTGTTAGCAACAAGAGTATTATAACCCCTTGTCAAATTTGACCTATCCACTGCCGCCAGGTTATTTAAATTATCAATATCAGATGCAGATGACGAAGGAGATTCACCTAAAAATGGAGTAAAAAAGCAGTGAAACATCACCAACATACAGCAATGCTCAACAAGCCTAAAGATATACATACTTATATCTAAAGTCAAAACTGCAATCAATTACCTTGAGAAACCACTTGTAGAATTGATTTTAACTCATCACGATCCCTGTTTATGCTAGAATGCTTATTATAAACCAATCTCATGTATACCACCTCCATGCATTTATAGGCCAAGGCAGCAGCAGCCATTTCTTGGTGTCTTTCATATTTATGAGCACAGGATCTGGAATACATTTTATGGCATTTAATGATTAAAGGGAAGCTAAGACAAATAGACCAACAAAAACAAAGGTTACAAAAACTCTAGGGTAATATGAAAGAAAATATTTATGCTAAAAATTTTCACATATGAAAAGTATTTTTTAACAGCACAAAGCAGCAGTGAAACACAGAAAGTTAATTAACCTAGGAAGTAGAAAAGCACCAACGACAAGGTTTTGAAGGAGTGTAATTGAAGATGGTGATTTGCCTTTGTATCTCATAAATAGCATACAAGAACCCACCAGATCCAAACAAATACTTAGGTTAGTGGAGGTTACAGACGATCAAAGAAGTTTAGGTCAAAGTGATTACAAAAGCAGACAAATTAAGACTCACTGTTTAAAGCATCATGCAGTAATGGCAACACCATGTTTTATAGTTCCTATTTTCCCCTTAATCCCTCAAATCACAACCACCCTCATCCCCCCAAATAATCTGGGAACTCTCGCAAAGAAAAAGGAGAGATATTCATTATAAAAAACTAAGGACAAGGAGAAATTTTAAAAAAATCTTAGTAGAAATAGTTTAATTATTCTTTTTATTATATTTAGTTAAATCTCCAAAGGAAGGTTAGAAATTTCCACTTTATTGAACATTCTCGAACCCTTTTCCCCCTCAAAATGTACTTTTGACCAAAGACATAATAAATCAGAGAAAGTATAACAAATTTACACAGATTCAAAATTTTCCTTACTCAAAAAGTTTAGCTGTAGCAGCATAAATTTGCATTTGATTCATCTCTCCTTGCTTGCTAATTTCACTGTGGGATTTTTCTATAAGTGATGCTCCACGCAGAAACTTCAAGGCAGCTTTAAAATAAGTCTCGTTACTTTCAAACTCAAAACCAGAGATCTACAGTCAGAATAAAACAATTGGTTAGAAAAAGAAGGATGCTACATCTACATCAAATAGATATGAAGTAAAATCTTTGAATGTTGAAATAACCTTATAATGATCTGCAGAATCCTTTAGCTTTGTGGCTTCTTCCAGAATGCTAGAGGCAGTTTGGCTAGAATTTGTTGTCAAGGGACTTGACCCACTGAGCTGTCTGTCAGATACTAAACTTCCTGAACTGTGATCAACTCCAACCTTGCGAGTAATATCAACTGCCTTCCTCACAAGCCTAGGAACATCACCATTGCCAGATGCATGGACAGGATGCCCATTGGACATATCTCCTTTTTGCGATTTGGGTGAAGTTCTAGAACCCAAATATAATGTTTCCCTTTTCAGAATTGGATTCCCAAAATCCTTTTGTTTCAGCTCAGTTTGTTTTCCAGTTTCATCTGACCAATGTCTTGAAGAATTTTGCTTACTAGGGTTGTCAATCTTGTGTTCAGACTTTAGAAAGCTGTACTTAACATCATGTCTTGTCTCGGTATCAGAAGTGTGATTATTAAGATTAACTGCTGACTCATAACTCACACCATTTCTGGAAAAATCATTATCAGATACTGAAGCCTTCATCTTATCCCTACTCCCCTCAGAACCAGAAATTCTAACCTTTTCCTTAACCCGTAATGATGTAAGCCTGCCCGATTTCTGCCAAGAAAGGGCATTTTCCTGATTACTCTTGTTCATTTTCTCCTCATGATGTGAACCACTTCCACAATTAACACGTGAAAGATGTATGTCATGTGAAACTCTCTCCTTCTTTTTTACCGATAACTTTTTCTCCCTACTATCTAATTTTTTTATTGATAAACCTCCTTTTCTAGCATCATCTTTTTCTGATTTGTCAACCCCTGCAGCCAAAATACATTTCTCCATGTTGGAAGTCCTCAAAGGTGATGAGGTAACAGATTCTACTGGTGAGCCAATGGCATTTCCAAGGTTAGTTCTAGCTTTGTGAGACCCAGAAACCTTAGAAGAACTTGAAGTTGCTGCCAATGAAAATTGTCCAGAGCCTAAATCCCCACCCGATGGATCAAAACAATCTTTTTTGTGCTTTCTAGGCTGGTGGGCCTTATTAAAATCACTTTTCACCTCTGTCCCAATAGCCATTTTGTCCCTGCTGTCTGGCAAGAAAACTCGCTTCATCCCACTTTCTTTAATAAATTCATCATCACTTTCAGTTACTGGTTTTGCCTCTGTATTCAAAACTGTACACTTCTTCTCTTTCCTATTTACATTGCCGTCTTTAACACGTTGCATGTCACCTTCCAAGAACAATGTTTTGTTATGTTTCTCATTATCCCGCCAGTCATTCGTTTTCCTTTTCTTAGTCGAACCACTTTGCCTACTGTTTGTAGCATCCAACGAACCATCATCTGATGAAAACTGTGCCCAATCTCCCTTCTTTACTGGAACTGCAAACTTGTTATCGTCAGACCAACAATAATCATCATATTTCATCGGATTTTCCCCACTAGCTTTTGTTGGTAAGTCATTTCTTGAGTTTAGACCCAGCTTTTTAAATTCCATACCATGTTTCAGATGTTTATCAGCATAGCAAACAACTTCAATCTTAGATTTCTTTGGAGTTCCAGATCCATGTTGATTATCCTCAATCTTACGTTTCAATCTAACATGTCTGTCACCTGCACACACATTTGACAACACGTTGACATATTCTTTTAGAAAAAAATTTATATACAGTTATTTGCACCATAAAACAAATATGAAGCAGCAACAAAATATATCAACCCTTAAGTGAATGAGATACCTCCATTAATTTGATATTCTTTTGCCTTAGGCGTGTTTTTCTCTTCTGTCAAATTGTTCAACCTGCTCAAATTTTGAGAATTAGATTTCTTCATACGGTTTGAGTCTGCAGACCACTCATTCGTGCCATTCAAGCTTCTATTTTTAAGATTTGACTCTTGAGCATTCTTTACTGTATTTGACAACTGATGCCTGTCGTTATTGATTCCTGGCTTTGCCTTTTCATTAATACCACGTTTCTTCCTTCCTCGATCAAGCACTGCATCAGAACTGGATCTTTTGTTAATATGGCAAAGTTGTAAAGCATCAACAGATTTCACTCCATGTTCAGGTCCAGTGGCATGGCTTTTCATTTTATTTTGACCCTCCGAAATCGGCATTTGATATAAAGCATAAAGTGCTTTTGTTGTCTCCTCCTCGCTGATGTTACACCGATTCATTCCAGGCCTAACAAGAATTTTAGAAGAACAATGAGAATCTAATAATACATATAGCAAAGATCAAATGTATGCACAGTTGGAGAAAAGAGAAAATATATAAAATTTGGTTATAATTCACAAACTGGGCATTTAACTAGCAAAATATGCTCTCAAATGAACCCATGATGAGAGTAATCAACTTACAGCCAATATAGCATGCTACACAACCATTTCTCTGGAAGATGCTCTGGCTTTAAACCCATAGGTAGAAGCCGCCATTTCTGGCAACTGTCACAGCAAACCCAATCTTCTTCAATAAGTTGAGGTGCTGCTGCTGATGATGACAGAACCGTCTCAGAAGTTGGTTTATTTTCAGCAACAGGAAATGCACCTGGAGCATCTTTTACCCATGGCACAGCTGACGACTGATTAACCACTTTATTGACACTTGGTTTTTCCTTTACTTTAACCCTATTTGCACTATTTTCAACATGGTCAAGGTTAGCATTTACTGGAGCCTGATTAAGGGGAGGCCCATCAGTTGGATCTATTCCATCAACCTTCAGTTGTAATTTTTTCTTTTTCAGTGAACCTCTGTCACAATCTCTCACCTTATTATCCTTCAGTTTCTTTTTATGCGTTTTAATTTTAGAAGAAGTAACACCAATGCTAGTACTCTTTCTATCATTCACCATTGCTTTATTACTAGAACCAATGATATCTTTTTCAGCATCGGTCACAACTTTTCCAGGTTCCTGTTCACCTTTTAACTTGTTCTTGCTTTCAGATTTTACCTTGGTCTGATTAGTCTCACACTTTTGAGTATCTTGATCCACCTCACATTTCATTTCATCAGACTTAAACCTTTTCGAAATTGCAGAAGTGTTACACTTTCTATTATTCTTAGGATCAGCAGAATTGTTATCCTGAGACATTTCCATTTTATGCTCTAAAACTTTTTTCACAAAGCTACTTCCTGTATTTCGTTTCTCAATCTTGCCAAAATCCTGATCAGATATTGACTCCAATGAAACCTCCTTCAATGCTTCAGTGGAATCCATTCTACATTTCACACCATTTTCATTGATCTCCTTGGATACTTCAATAGCCTTACCAGTGACTTCAGCTGTTTCACCAGCATCACAAATTGAGCTTGACAATGGTGTGCATCTCAGATCATTAGACAGAAAGTCCTTACAATCTGGAGTTTTATTTCCTAATCTTTTCTTCGTATGAAATGTCATGTCATTCTCAGAAAAGTTACCATTCGTATGATGCTTTTCATTTTGGTCTACCACTGTCACTTTCCTTTTCTTCAACAAATGTGAATCCCCAACCAAAGAATCTGATTCATCAGTAGACATGGAATAATGCTCCTGATGACCATTACGAGAGTACATGGGCCTGCTGACTCCAAGGGTTTTTCCCTTTCTAATCAAGTAGAGTAGACTGTCATGTAGAGGTGATATTAGCACACCTCCAGGGATAGTGAAAGAAGTCATAACCTGTAACATCAAACATACAAAATTTTAAAAAATATTGATATGCATAAAACAATTCATGTACTTTCACCTAACAGCTTAAGCTTTTAGGGTAGTTTGTTTATAACATGATAGCAAAGCTTCTTGACCATGTAGTCTAGAGTTCAATCCTTGTTGCCTTGATTCCTTTTTAATAAAAGTTACCTTTAGCACACAAGATAAAGTAGGACAATGCATTATCCATGCTTCTAGCCCAAAAAGCTCTTGCATGAATGGTTGAGTTAGATATGAAGGGTAAATTTGGAAGAGTTTATTTCAAGTTCTTTTTAACTTGTCTTATGCCATAAAAACTTGTGAAACTGTTTGGAAAAACTTTTTAAAATAGTTATGATATGTCTATCAGTTGTTTTAAACTTATCTCAATAAGGTCTTGTGAAAAGGCTTACAACTTATATGAAAACAATTTAACCCTGTTTGCTCCCTTCTGATTACAGAAACAACTTATACTGGTATGTTGATATGATAATCACTTATGACTTGACAGCTTGAGCAATTAGAATAATTGTTTCATAGAAATAGAACAAGTCATCTACCTGAACAATGCTAGTGGAAGATTCTTCAGGCATCTCTTGAGATACATGTGGCATATCTTCACTTTCCTTTTGGCTGTTTTCTGATGAGGAGGATGGAGAGTCATCAAGTCCAAGTCCACTGTAAATTGCAGCATTCTTTTTTGCTAAGCTATTTGATTTCATTTTGATTTGCAACATCCCCTTTCTTTGGTCAGTCAGCTTTCCTGACTTATTTGCACAGTCCTCTTTCAAACTGAACTTCCCTGTTATTCTATTCGAGGAAATGCCTGTGTTCTTCTCTGAAGGTAATCTTGTATGTTGAGATGGAAGAACATTAGGGGAAGCAGGCGTATTTGAAGGTGCTTTTGAGTTATAAATTGCAGCCTGTATAACAACATAACCAATGATGCTCAACTAAACCGTATTTCTTCCAAACTAACACATTAATTTCCTATCCAATGGTTGAAAAAAGGAAAAAAATAACAAATTTTATATACCGCGGTGTGGATATTGCTGGGAAATTTTTGTGAACTATGGGGTTTTTCTGGAGCCTTTGGACAAAATCGCAATCGGGGCGAGCGTTCATAGGTGGGTAAAAAGGAGCCATAGTCACCATATTTTGCACCTGAAAATTGTTCATATACTCCTATAAAGTTGCTTATGTGAATGCATAGACAGATACTTCATTTCTGGTTACAAGCTATGATTTATACGTATCACTTACCCAAACGCTCAGGAAAAATGCCTCCTTCAAAATCCTTTCGAAAATCTCCCAGAATATGCTGAATCCTCTCATCCTAGAAAAAAACAGTAAGCAAGTTATTAGTCCTGTTTTTTTTAAAGAGAAAATTTAATCAAGATAACATTGATTAAAAAGAAAACTGCATTGGATAAATGTATCACGAGGAATGAAGCAACATCAAGACAGACACCATAAAGCACAGCAGCAAAAATTCAACTATTATCATAATTTTTTATTTTTTAATTGCCAAAATATAACTGCACATTAGCATACCACCAACAATATGAAGAGACAAACAAAAATACAACTGATGCAGGATGTAGTTATTGATGGTATTGTGTGTGACAGATTGCAGATACAGCTGCAAGAAAGTGTGTTTGTTTTCTCATTACCCCGTTCTCCAATGTGCTTCAACATGATTTGACGTTCAATTGGGTTTTAAAATGGAGAAAGAAACATACTGAAAAGCATCTACAGTATCCGTAGACAAACATAATTGATCCATATGTTTGTCAGTTTTTACATTCTATTAAGTTTTGATATATCTTCTATTATAGACCTGATTTTTTTTATAAAACAAAACATAACTTTGTTTAATCATAAAATAAATAAAAAAAGTCAATAATAAAGTGTTAGTTCAATTCCCTGTATATCACAAGGAATGAAAGACATTGACAAATTGAAAATTCATGCTCAGTCGTACTAAATAATTTCACTGGTTTGTTCTATTTGCGTGCAAAAACAAAGTAGAAGAGAAACCAAAACCAGAAAACATTGAACTCGGTTAAGATTTCAAGTAAAAACCCTTACAATGTAAGAGAGAGAATCAAGGTCAATGTTGTCATCGTCCTCATCCTTATAACAATAGAAAGTCTCTCCTTCCTCCAACTCAGTAGTACTATTGCGTTGCATCTTGACCACCACAAAATTAACCCGAAAAACCCAAACCCCAAAACCCGAATAGTAACCCTTTCACACTGGAACCTTCCCTGAAGTCCAGCATCACTTCAACCAACAGCAAATAAAAATTGGCGATAAAAAAATCAATTTTTTTTCAAAAGAGCACGACTCAGGGAAGGAAGAAGAGAACCCAGAAGCGGAAGCAGGTGAAAGGGAGTGTGATCATGCGATGGGGACAAAATGGTTGATGTGAATTATTACTTGAATTAAAAATTTATTTTGGGTTTGACCCAAGAATGAGGGAAGAATTGATGAGAAGGTGGAGATCGGAGAACGATGAGTGACGACAGGAGTGGAATGAATGAATTGAGTATTGACGCAGACTTCAAACGGAATCCAAATCTTTCTCGCTCTTCAATTGTTTGATGTGCCCAGCACAGAATGAAAGAAAGAATGAAAGACCTCGGTTTTGTGTTTGGTCTCTTTTATTTTTTTTATTGCCCCAACTTTTTTTTCTCTATCTTTTTGTCCTTGGTTCATTATTTGGGAAACGTTTTGTTTATTTAGAAACAATATTTTATAATTATAATATACTAGTAGTAGCTGCTTTTTATTATAATATAATTAAAAATTTGATGTAATTATTATCATGAAAACTAATTATAAAAAAATTAAAAATATAATTGTAATAGAGTATATACATAAAAATAATTTATTTTTATTAATTATAATATTTATACAATAAAAACACTTATGTTCATTTCTTGTTAATGAAAGCCTCGGGCCAAAGTATAAAAAGATAGAAAAATGTGTATACTAAAAAACATTTAAGAAAATAATTCTCATCATTGATGATACCAAAACTTAAAATATTAATTGATGGAGAGAAAAGTAAAAAAATAGAAAAATGTTTATACTAAAAAACATTTAAAAAAATAATTCTCATCATTGATGATACCAAAACTTAAAATATTAATTGATGGAGAGAAAAGTGTAAAGGGTGGAAAAGGTATAAAAATATATACTCTGAAAAAACTTTCAAAACCAGTTCTCACTATTAATGCCTTTATATTGTTATAACTATACTATAAATACACTTTCATATCTTTTTTTTCATTATGACTACTCAAAATGGTTAGTTTCTTGTAGTTTATGAAAACTGGAGATTGGTTAATAGAGAAAAAATGTAGAAAGAATAAAAAAGTAAAAGAAAATGTGAACACCAAAGCAGTTAAAAAATTAATTCCAATATTAATTATAATTATGTTAGTTTCTTATTGATTTTAGTTGGTGGCTAGAAAGATGAATTAATTCTAAGACGTTAAAAATGTGTACACCACAAAACACTTAAAGAAATAATTCTCTTTATTAATTATTAAAAATTGCTATAATTGTACATTAAAATCATTTCCAAAAAAAATAATCATGGTCATTCATTATGACTAGAATACAAAACTGTTTAATAGAGGGAAAAATGTTAAGGATGAAAAATATTATATAGACAACATTATGCGTCTTAATTATAAATATTATTATTTTAATATTTGTATTACTAATATTAATATTTTTAATATTCTAAATATATTTATATTATTATTATATTATATTATTATAATTAATTATATTATAAAATTTATTTACATAATCAATATATAACTGTATAAGATAATGGAGTACATAATCTTACATAATCTATAATTATATACATAATTAATTATATATTATATATTATATATTTTAATTTTTTAATGTAATTAGTTTTTTATTTTTATTATAAATTTATTTTTTATATTATAAATGTATTTTTTTATAAATATATTTAAATCTATTTTTTATTTTTATTATAAATATATTTAAATTTATTTCTTTAAAATAAAAATTATGTAATTTTATTTATTTTTATTTTCAAAATTTGGTTATGTTTTAAAAATTAGAAAATAAAACTTACAGACTTTTACTTATTGAGGATGATTAAAATCTGAAATTATAAGTGATTATGTGATTTTTCGTTGTTTCTTTATATATAAGAAAAGTGATTTTTATTGTGTATTCCACACATATTCCTTGAAATAAACTTATAATGATAATAAATAATTAAAATTACTCTCTTCACCCTCTTATTAGTGTATATTCCTCATCAATTAAAATTCCTCATCAATGAAATAAATGTTACAATTCGCTGTACTTATGCGTCTTATTCTCAGTATTGTTGAGTGATGTAACATTGTTCTGTTAAGTTATGTCACGCGCAAATGTAATGCGTGAAGGACATCACTTTCACGGAACTGGTAAAACGCATTCAACAGTGTCGTCTGTGATTGACCGTTTAGAAACGCGCATTACATTCACATTCATTTTTTGAAAAACTATTATTTGACACTGCCTTTCCCAATGCGCCAAATTACATATTTAAAAGTCATTTTTATCTTCCAATAAATTTATATATTACATCAATCAATGTTTTTAAATATTTTTTTTTACATATTTTATTTTTAAAATTATAATTTATTATTTTATTTTAAAAAAATATTTATTTAACGTACTTTAGGTAACCATCATTGTAGTGTAACATTTTTCCTATAGAAAATTATAATTATGATGTTTTAAAAAACTTATTTTGATCATTTTTTATTTATTTTACATATGGATTATTTTTAACTAATAAAAAACTTTTTGGTGGAATAGTATGCATAATATCACAATTTTAAATACTAACATATAAGTATATATAATAAAATATATCATACTTAAATTAAAAAAATTTAAAAATATAATTCAAATTTTGATATTATAAATTGTTAAATAATTAATTTTTTGAAATATTAAAACTTTATTCAATTTAAACGAGACAAATATTGTGTAAAAAAATTAAATAAAAAAATCTCACAATTACTATATTTAAGAAAATAACATTTTCAAGAATTAACCTTTTCAAATTTTTTATGTTACGATTTAAAAAATAATCATTTATATAAAATATATGAAAATCTATTTTTTCTCAAAAATAAAATGAAAATTTAAATAATAAAAGTCATATGTTATTATTAATAATATATTTTATCAATTCAATTATTTAATTACAAAATTTATAATTTATGAGATTCATAATTTTCAAGCATAAAAAAATCCGCATTCCTAATGTCTCTTTAAAATAATTTGAAATTTAAAACTTAAATTCAACATGAAAGTTATAAATTGGCAAAACAGTTATATTATTCATATAGTAAAATTTAATAATATTTTTATTGATCATTTACATCCTTATTTCTTTCTTGTTAGAATGTTAATAGACATTCTTTAGAAGATTTCCTAAATTTTTGCTAGAAGTCCACAAAGTTTGACCTTGTAAAATGATTAATAGAGTATATATGCATAATAATATACAACATTTATATGCAATATAACAAATACTATCATCAAAAGAATCATAGAATTTACAAAAATAAAATAAGTATTAAAAAAATGATGATATGGATTGCGAATTTCACAATCATTTATTCAAGAGATTTAGTGCATTTATTTGTATTTGATAACCCTTTTGTAGGGTTTACATTCTTTGTCAGCACCACCACAAACCTCTATTGACTAAATATGTTTTATACAATCAATTCTACTTTAAGAAAATTTAACCAACCATATTTTAGGGTGTTCCCTCTTTCAAAAGTTAAAACCCTATAGAAGGGCTACCACTTATGTAAACATGTGATTTTTGTGTTGTTCTATTTTTGGGTGGTACATGAGGTGTGTGTAAAGTAACCTCAATGGATGAGACCAAGGTACAATTATCTAATCTCCATGTTAATGTAGTTAGTCAAAGTAAGTGGTGACCTGTGTAGGAATAATTGGTGACCCTTACTACCAACTTTTTGCCCAGTTAATTAATTTTAGAAATTTTGAGGTTTGTGTTGTTCTTGTGTAGGGTGGTGTAGTGAGGTGTATGAAAAGTAACCCTGGTGGAGGACACAAAAGTTAAGTTCTACAATCTGAATATTAATGTAGTTAAAAATCGTCATATTAAGTGACCTATGTAGGAATAAGTGGTGACCTACTACCAAGTTTTTGCACAGTTAAGTAACTTTATAAATTTTAAGCTTTATGATGTTTTTGTGTGAGGTGGTGTTTGAGGTGTGTGTAAAGTGACCTCAATGGAAGACACCAAGGTACAATTATCTAATCTCAGTGTTAATTAGTCAGAGTAAGTGGTGACCTGTGTATGAATAAGTGGTGATCGACTACCAACTTTTTGCACAACGAAGTAATTTTAGAAATTTTGAGCATTGTATTGTTCTTGGGTAGGGCGATGTAACATCCCTATATTTTCTCATATGAAATATTAAAATAAATATATAAAAATAATACAAATATATATGCAATTCTTTCATATAACGTTTCAAATTATCTCTCTCTTTATAAGACTTGAAACATTTACATAAAAGAATTAAAAACAAAATTTCAAAAGAAAATAAACATTTTCCATCATCCATCTTCTCACCGAGAAACTTTATCACCTGTAATATCATCTGCTCCCATGTAAAATACATGATCATCATAGATCAAAGAAAAACAATCACAAAACAAAACAAAGGGTAAGCTAGGTATTTTTAAAACTTATAACATAATATAACTTTAAACATCCACATAAATCCATCATTTCTCATGCATTCCACATAACCATCAAGTGTTTATCAACAATTTCAATATTCATCTTTCTCATGTCAGACCTCTACTGACTCATAACACATAGACACTTGACTCATACTTCCGGAAGACTCGTGCGTTGACTTAGACTCAGAGATCTGCACCTGTCATACTACATCTCTGTGAAATTCACACAACTATGCGCATAATTAATCTCAATATCATCTCTCTCCTAGTATGACAGGGTTAACGCATATAACAGGTCAAGTTAGTTATCTTTCAAACAACTTACCCATTCATATGAACCTCCTTCGACTCTCACCACCTGAATAACTTCATCTATATGATTCAATTATCTCAGTAGAGTCAGGATATCTCATTCTAGACGAATCCCTAGTTAATGCACATCCTAAACAATCTTAACACGATATTTTCTTTCCTAAAAATACTATGTCTTGATTAAAATTCATATTTTAAACCTCATAATATCCAACATCAAACAATCAAATCATATCAATGTTTAGAATATCCAAAATACACAACAATTCATTGACTAATCATATAATGTCTAATTTAAGAGATTTCCAATTAACTATACATGAAATAAAAGTTTACATACTTTATAAGAAAAACTATATAGAAATAAATAAATCTTTTAAAAGCAAATAAAAATTAGTTTAATATTTTTATTTATTATTATTATTTTGTTTTTTTTTTAGACTTTAGCTTGAGCTAGAATTCGCTAGCTTGAGCTAAAATCCACCGGAGAGCACCCAGAATTTTAGCTTGAGCTAAAATTCGCTAGCTTGGGCTAAAGACCTCCAGAGAGCACCCAAAATTTTAGCTTGAGCTAAAATTCGCTAGCTTGAGTTAAAATCCTCCAGAGAGCATCCAAAATTTTAGCTTGAGCTAGAAGTCGCTGGCTTGAGTTAAAATCCTCTAGAGAGCACCCAAAATTTTAGCTTGAGCTAGAATTCGCTAGCTTGAGCTAAAATCCTCCAGAGAGCACCCTGAATTTTAGCTTGAGTTAGAATTCGCTAGCTTGAGCTAAAATCCTCCAAAGAGCACCCAAAATTTTTAGCTTGAGCTAGAACTTGCTAGCTTGAGCGAAATATGCAGAAAAAATCTGCATAACTTAATATACCTATTAGATTATAAATCAATACCTCATTCAATTCATAAATTATAAATCTACACATTACATTGATGGTTTATTGACCATGATGGGGTTATTTCTTTTGGTTTTTACCAAAATGGTGTCCGTTTAAAAAAAATTATAAATTTAGGCAAGTCGTGCCTAATTGGGACGACTTCATATGCAGAAGTCGTACCAATTAGGCACGACTTCTGCCATGTCATACTAA
>Ga0123342_1006341_pt1 | contig 16476 bp, 7 predicted proteins | sample Turbeawhitnodule_FD_89960 | JGI IMG/M metagenome (GOLD analysis project Ga0123342, IMG submission 89960) | Root nodule microbial communities of legume samples collected from Mexico - Turtle bean Mexico white nodule | ecosystem: Host-associated > Plants > Roots > Nodule | place: Mexico: Nepantla... | reverse complement strand
TTCAAACCTTCACCTACAAAGAGAGTTGGCCGAACCTCTCTCACTTTCACACTCTTCATGCACCTCTAAGGCTTGCACAACTCTTAGGAGAGCCTTATTCCATCTCAATCCATGGATGCTTCCGCAAATTCCACATCAAAAACTCAAAGATGAAGACCTCACGCTATCAAGTCACCTCAAGAGTGTCTCACATTTCCTTTGCACACTCACATTGAGATACCCTGAAAAACTCATCAAAACTTAAAGCAGATGTGATAATGTTTTTAGCAATGCAATCATATTGAGCTTTCTTGCTTTCTTGCTCAGGCCATTGAGACCAAGATTTTTCAAAAATAACTTTTTCATTTTCAACCATGGGAATAAAATGTCCATTTTTAATTTCATTCCAAATACCTTTGTCAATAAATTCAACAAAGATTTTCATTCGTACCTTCCAAAATTGGTAGTTCACACCACAAAACAGTGGTGGTTTATTTATAGAAGCACCTTCCCCAAAAGGTAGTTTATCAGCCATCAATTCAGAACTTTTGATCAACTTGAATATCTTTCAAGAACTTAGCTCTTGATGCCAATTGTTAAAATTGAGGGTCTTAAACAAGACGAGGGGTGAATTGTTTTCAAACGTTTTTCGAAAGTTTTGAAGGTATGAAGAAAGTCAAAGAAGAATCACAGCCAAAGGAATCAAAGAACACAAGATAAAAAACACTTTTAGTTTAATTCCAGAAATTCAACCGGTTGTTTCTACGATTCAACCGGTTATTTTTATCAGCAAAATGTAAAAACAACTAAAAATAGATATACAAGAGTTAAGGGAGAGAAAGAATCACACAAGCAATTTTATACTGGTTCACTCTTATACTAAGAGCTACATCCAGTTCCCAGAAACCTCTGAGTATCCACTAAGTAATCAAAAAACATATTACAAACACACAACCACCAAAGAAGTGATCTTGATCCCCTAAAAAACACACACTTCCTTTGGCACACCATAAACACACCACAGATTAGAACACCCTCTGACTCTGTGAACACCAGTACTTACAGAATTACAAATCAAGAAGAAATAGGATTGATCACACCTGGAACACATCAAATCAAAGTACACAAAAAAATCCTACTTCACTCTTAGAGAAATATCTAAAGCCTTAAGCAATCTTGGAGAAAACTTGATTTCAAAAACTGATCTTGTAACCTTAATGCTAGAAGCATATAACAAAACATTTATACTCCAATTAGCAGTTGAAAACATTTATTATAAAAGCCAAATCAGTTTCAAATCATTTGAAGCAGATTTAACAAACTTAACAAAATTTTGTTAAGACGGTTAAAAAAACAGTTGGTTGTTTTGTCGAAATAATCGATTGAATTTGTTTGACAACAAAGTCAACCAAATTAAAATCTGCCAAAACCACTTTCAAAAACCTTAAGTATGAAGCAACCGATTGAAATGATAAAACAACTAGTTATTTTTCTGTTTTTTCATAAAACACTTTTTTTCAAAAAGATTTGAATTAAACCAGTTTTGGATTCAACTTAAGAGTGAATTAACAAATTCAAACTACCCTATAACACACCCAACAAAGCTACAATCAACCTTCAAGCAATCCATGGAGATTTGGAGTCATCAAAGCTCTTCTTCAACAAGATGATTCTGTAAAAGCTCTTGCTCAGCTCGGGCTTCCGCTTGTAGCCTCTCTTGCTCGACCTTGGCTTCTTCTTGTATCCGCTCTTGCTCTCGTCTGTGCTCCTCGTTCGCCTCTTGGAGGGCCTTCATGGCATCGATGAGTTGTTGTAAGACGGGGGCATCACTTCCTTCAGATCCCTGCGGGCCTTGCCTTGTGTTTCTCATCACGTCAAAAGGCTCAATCACGAATAAGGATGAGATCAAGTTTTATCGGCCCCACGATGGGCGCCAAATGATCTTGCTGGTTGACCTCAGTTGGATTGGATGAAGAGTTGCACTTCTAGTTTGTCTCCTCTTGGTGCACTTGAACAACGCTTCGTTGGGACAAAGGGGGCTCTACCTGTTGATCACACTCCGACGATCAAGTCAGTGAGAGCATACAAAATAAGTATTCCGTTTTAGTCTTAAGTATTCAGAAACAACGTACCTTTACCGGGATCTCAAACCCCTTTTATAGATTTCCCTTCAACAACTTCTACTATTGAGAACATAATCCCAACAGAAAACATATAATCATAACAGAAAAACCACATGTTCACGTACAAGAAAATATTGTTTATATGTGCACCATTATTCTCGAGTGCTAACAACATTATTCTCAACAGCTTTTATTTGCATTTAATTAGTGTATGTGTTATAAACAAACAGAATATTCCTTTTATTTTAACTATCTTTTTCGAGTTGTCTTACTCCAGCGCTTGGGCTAAGCTCCTGGCCCACTCTTTGAGCTCATGTTAGCCCAAAAACCGAGATAACCATATCAAAGTGTTTGGACCGAGGTCCCGAACACTCCTATCCAGTACATAAACATATTCCAAAACTTATTTCCCATATAAAATTAGAGAAAATCAAGTTGAATTAAAAATAGTTAAAATAAAACTAATACATATAAGCAACTTAAAATGCATACTAATCCTAAAACTTATTCCTTATACAAAATTTGGACAAAATTAACTTATATTCACAAAAGATGTCATAATCACGAAATGTAACCATTGAGGCTTTACTTGTGTACCGGGATGACCGATCAACCTAGTTCGAGAACAACTTGTAACCTTGAAATGGAAGCAAACACATGTACATAAAAATTGCTTATCATTAGATGAACATGAAGTAAAGGAGACAATCACCATATCAACATTCATAACAACAAAATGATGCATATTCATGGGAATAAACAAACAAACGTAGAAAACATATAAGAAACAAAATATAAAAACATTTCTTCTTCAAAAATACAAAACATTAATCATATAAAAAAAAATCCTAACACTTTTTTTAGCATATATGACAATATTCCTAACATCAAAAGTAGAAAAGGCTTCAAGTATCAAAACAAGAAAACAAATGTTATATCCTATAAAATGAAAATAAAATGAACTTATATAAAAATAAACAAGCCCATAAATCCAAGTAAGAAACACAACCTCCAAACATTTTTCTTGTCTTCAATAACGAAACATAAACCGAATAGAAAAAACAAACTATAAAGTTTTACATTTTCTTCAACTTATATGACAATATTTCTAAGAATAGAAGCATAAAAACAGGTGAGTATCAAAACATAAAAATTTTATATCACGTATAAAATGAAAAATAAAATAAACTAATATCAAAATAAGAAAATCTAGAAAAGCATGTAAAAAGCACAACTCCAAAAATGAAATTTCTTCATCAACGAAATTAACTAAAAAAAAACAACCTTTATATATAAGCTTACATTTTCTTCATCTTAAATGAGAATATCGTTAAAAACAAAAGAACAAACAAAACAAAACAAAAAAAATAGAAACTGAACATAAGTTCACTAAAAAAAACTTTTTAAAGCACGTTAACGAATGAACCAATAGAAAACTCTCATAACATCATAATAGACTCTTGAACACTATGTTTAAGAGTTGTACCATCAAACTCTTCGATACCCAATGTTCATGCTACAGAAAAAAGGAGTAAAAGAACTTAAAAAATAAAAAGGAAGAAAAAAATAATAAAACTAATAAAATTCACACATGTCGAAAAAGGAGGAGTGAACATTTTAAAATTTGTTCTTCGAATAAGTAATAACAAAAGTACTACCAACTAAAAAAAAAAACAATAAAAAAACATGTGTCGGTCATAATAGCATAACAATGGACATTTTGAAAAAATCAACACCCAAAATCATAAAAAATATGAAAAGAAACATGTGGGAATTTTTTTATGTAATTGTTGTTGATGTGTAATCGTGAGCCTCTTTCTTTCATTATCTTCTACCTGGTATCGGGTGACCCGACCCATCTCGGGATCGGGTTTCAAATGCATCTTTGAAGAGATACAAAGAGTCAGTGAAGTCATAAGCTGAAACACATCGCTGCTTTTTGCATCAATGGCGGATCTGAAGACTGATACTTTGCGCACCTACGCTTACCTTCTTATCTACATTGCTCTCTCCAGTGGCCAAATCTTCTTCAATAAGGTTATCGCCAATCACTTTAAACTCATGCACTGTCTTCTCCGTTTGTTGCCTGTAAAAAAAGCGAAAATGCTTTTCAGAAGTATATCGCGAAGATCGCTCCGTGCTGATTTGGAAGCCAGGATTCGATGTTCTGTTTGCGTGTTTCTATTTTAATTTGTTTGCTTCTGTCTGTGAATTGTTTTGCCCAAATTTGCGGCGTGCGTTGTTGATTGGAATTGGATATGATGATGAGTGATTTGTCAGTTGAGATTGTTAGTGGTAGTTGGGCATTTTGTTCAAACGGAACGGAAGCGTTTTAATTTGGCTGTTTCTGGAGTTTGGTCAGAGTAAGAGAATTGTGCAAATTTTCTTCATTTTTTTCTGAAATTTTGATGTCGTATCTCATTCGTTTAATGATGTCGCTGAATTGGTAATGGAAGAGTCCCTTGTGTTAGAGCTTGTCGTTTGGATTTTTTATTGTGGTTATTTATGGTTTGGGTGTCTATTGGAGTGATTTTTTTGGAAGTATTATTCTCGCCTGTTTGATCCTAGATTTATGCTTAGTTTGTGAGTGATTTCATTTGAGGAATTAATAATCGAGGAGAAAATGCTTAAAAGCTGTGTTGTTATGTAGCTGATGCCTAATTTGTCTTTTCAATTTGTGTCTGCAGTGGGTTTTGTCCTCTAAAGAAATTAACTTCCCCTATCCTCTGGGGTTGACTCTACTTCACATGGTCTTCTCCTCTGTTCTGTGTTTTACATTAACCAAGATTCTGAAGGTATGGATCTGTGCTTGGTGTATTGAGCTATGTAATTGGTTTCTGTCATGTAATGCAGGTTAATGATCTGTTTCTTACAGGTTATGAAGGTTGATGAGGGAATGACTCCTGAAGTGTGAGTACATAAAGAAGCATTCTATAGTTAATGCTTGATTTAAAATACGGTTTTATATATGGAACAATTTGATTGTTATATTTCTCTGGCTCTTGGTGATGACTCTTGGTATTTTAAAAGTGGGATCTTATGACATTTGCTGATTGAGAATACTATTATTAAAGAATTTCATAATATGGTTGTGCGCCTGTTATCTTTGATCACACTTATTATACATTGTATTTTGACACCATCTCTAATCAGTGTGAGACTTTGGTTTTTCTCAATATATTCTCTTACGTTCAACACTATTAGGCTTAGAACAGTATAACATGATGAGTGACCCTTTTAATAGATTTAGGATATATATTAGAATTGAGACAGAGAAGGAAGTCAAAGTTTGTTCTGTTTTCAATACAATGATTGTTACAGTAATAGTGTGTATATTGTGCTGACTAACTAACAGTGCTAACTGATTAACTAACTTACTAACTATTACACTCCAATAATTATCCACTCTAGATATGGAACTTAGGAAGAAGCAAAATCCTTACGAATATATCCTTTTAAGACACATGACATGATTGATCTGTAGAAAATAAGCAATAATATACAGTGCATGGTTATAATTGAAAGATTTTCTGTTTAAATACAGATGATGTGATTGATTTGGCAAACTACTGTTGGTATCATGTAATGAATTGCAATCTGCAAATGTCATTGGGATGTATGAATGAACTACTGTAATTCTGTACCACTTAATAATATGATTGACACGATTCAGTGAAATGTTTATTTATTTTTTTAGCTTTCCTTTTACCAATTGTCATCAAAGAAATTAAAGAGTTACCAATTGTCACATGATTGTTCATTGTTCTTTTGATTTTTCAATTTTTTATTCACAATTCAAAAATTAGCTCGGTGGTTCTTGATTTAAATTGTTATTCTAGTGTAGAGCAATCTATAAGGTTTAAATCGTTGTTTTGAATTGAATTTCCTTGTTCTATTTCCTTTGTATCCCTTGTACCTTTGTGAAACACATGCTAGTTGTGATATAACAATGGTAATTTTGTGTAACCATAAAAGAATACTTTTTTTCAGGGATGAGACATCAGCATGAGACTTTGATTTCTAGTTAACTGATTTAAAATGGATAGCAGTATGTTGTGTTGCTATTTCTAGACAAGGATTCAAGTCATTTATTTAATGGCTGTTCTGTAAGTGAACTTCTTTGTTTTAGAAGTTCATTTGCAATGTTTTCATTTGAAAAGTAGTGTTAATCCTGTGACAGTGACTGGCTCCTGAAATTTCTGCATATTTGTTGATTAGGTTCTTTGGACATTTTAATTGATATTTCTGTTGTCTTTTACATGGTTTAGTTTATAAGAATGAACTGGGTCGGTTGAATGCTTGTGCCTGTTCATATACATCTTGTATGTATGTGTCATATATATGATTAACTTCAAGTCTATCTACCGTAATAGTTTATTGTATTACAAATACATACTAGGACTGCAAATTCCAGTTGTAATTATACCTTTATTGTTTCAGATATGTTACTTCGGTAGTGCCAATTGGGGCCATGTTTGCGATGACTCTTTGGCTGGGAAATACTGCCTACCTGTACATTTCTGTTGCTTTTGCACAAATGCTGAAGGCAATCAGTAAGTTTTAGTGATCTTGTTGATTATTGATAGTCGTTAGGTATCTTTGTCCATATATGATATCTGCCAATGGAAAGTGTAATCACAAAATGTGTATCGTGAGACATTTAAAACAATCAGATCTATTAGTTAAACAACTCGCATTAGTTGTACAATATATACCATATAATGATTTTATATTTACACTGTTTCTCCAATATGGCAACTAATTTAGTTCTGCAATTGTCAATCACAGTGCCTGTAGCTGTTTTTGTGCTTGGAGTAGCTGTAGGACTTGAAGTAATGAGCTGTAAAATGCTATTAATCATGTCAGTGATTAGTTTTGGCGTCCTAGTAGCTTCTTATGGAGAGATAAATATAAACTGGGTTGGAGTAGTTTACCAAATGGGAGGTGTTGTTGGTGAAGCTCTGAGACTTATCTTCATGGAGATTTTTGTTAAGAAGAAAGGTCTTAAGTTGAACCCTATATCCGTGATGTATTATGTTAGTCCCTGCAGGCAAGTGTTTCTTTTAGTAATTTCACTTACTGTTACAAAAATGTTTGAAAAAAGTTTGTGTATCGTGCATTAATTCCTGTGAAAATAATTTTGGATTCTTCTGCAGTGCAATTTGTTTATTCCTTCCTTGGATATTTCTGGAGAAGTCAAAGATGGATGAACATGGACCATGGAACTTCCCTCCTGTTTTGCTCATCCTAAACTGCCTTTGTACTTTTGCTCTAAACTTATCAGTTTTCCTTGTTATTACACATACAAGTGCTTTAACCATTCGTGTTGCTGGAGTTGTCAAGGATTGGGTGGTTGTCTTACTGTCTGCTGTTCTGTTTGCTGATACAAAGTTAACAATTATCAATTTGTTTGGTTATGCTATTGGTGAGTATCGGATTCTTTTTTGTCCTTTTACATTTTCCAGTCTCATTAGATATAGCCAGTGAGATTTTTTCACAATGAGAAGGCCTTAGAGTACTTCTACATATTCGACTGTCCAGGAAATATGATGGCCCAGTATTGGGTGCTCCCTGGAAGCCTATGTGTCATTAGCTTATACACATTTTAAAAGCTCATGGAAGCAAAGACTTCATGTTGAAAATTAATATGAGCAAATCTAACATGGTTGGAGATTAACTATTAGGATGTTATTGATGGTGCAAAACTATATAGAGATTGTATTAATGGAAATTGAGTATACAAGATACAGTTAAGTATAAAAGCAGAAGCTCCCTTGCTGAGCAATGGATTCTCTGCCAAAAGCTATAAGTGAGAACTATTAACCATACTCTCTCTTACTTAGGAATTATTTCCTTTCATAATATTCATTTCTTTCTCCACAAATGACTTTCCCTCCTTAGCAAACACCTTCCCCCTAACTAATTTAGGTCTACGCAAAATTAACCATGTCTGTATGCACAGTTCTATATGATTTCCTATTACAGTAATTTCTCTCTTTTGAAATCCCTTTTTTAGGATGAGAGTGGAAAGTGATCAACATCTTTTTTTTACTATTTCCTGTTGGTCCAAGTGGTAAGAAGCTTAGTTCTTCTTCAATAATGTCTTATGTTCAATTGTTGTGTATGATAAACTAGGTGCTGAGATAAGTTTGCTCCCCTAAGAGAATTCCCTGCTAGTCGATCGGGATATCAAGAGTCTCAGTCTCAAACCAAAAAATATTTCATATTTTGTTTTTGGTTTATTTTAGATGGATTTATAGTCATTGATGTACTAATCTGGAGTGTGGACTGATAAATTTGTTGATTAAAAATAGCGAAAATGATTCATTTTAGACGGAATATTTCTTAGAGAAGTATAAAGGGTATACTCAAAGCAAAAGCTAAACGATGCAATGTAATAGTTCTAATAATTGGAAGTCTTAGATTAGAAGCAATCATGAGTAATGTTATGTGTTGATGAAGAAAAGGGATCAGCTTTTCTAACCATTTTTTAATTTTTTATCCAGCCATTGCTGGGGTAGCAGCATATAATAATTACAAGTTGAAAAACGAAGCCTCTCGAGACACCTCAAATGACACCGACCCTGAATCTTCCCAAAGTCAAGAGTCTCGACCTTTAACAAGTAGATAGCTGCTGTCTTTCACACGAGGTATGTAAATAATGTATATGAAATATAGTTCTTATTCCCACAATTTTGCTTCCTCTTATAGATTATTTCTTTGTATATCTTCCAGTTGTCCATGCCTTATTCAGAAGTTGATGAGACTATGTAGTAGTTTTTACATAATGTAGCAAGAGGGTGCCTTTTTCAGAAGTTGATGAGACTATGTAGTAGTTTTACATAATGTAGCAAGAGGGCATCACATGTTCATCCAGTAGATAAAAGTATACGCAAGCATTTTTTGTTCAATCTTATAACAATTTCAGCTAAATTTAGATCGGGGGGTAGCAATGTGCTGATCCAATTTAGTACACGAAGATGTAAAATACAAATTTCATCCTTTAAAAAAGAGGTGCTTGGCCACGGCATTTGATTTTTGAGGAATTTGAAGTTATTCGCATTTCATAGTACTTATTTGTTTGTAACAATTGCCATTCAATCTTAGCGGTTCACTATTTCAAGTTGAATGATCAAAGATTAAAAGCCCCTCCACCCACTATTTATTATTATTGGACAAATGTCCGGTAACAGCGGTATACAGAGCAGTTTGTCAGACAGATGAAAACTTGTAAAAATTATTTGTTTATTTAAAATGTATTGATAGTATTCGATATTGAGACATTGTTTCATTGTTGGGAATATTTGCTCCTGTGTATTCTTTTTTTAATTTGGATACTGTCATTGTTGTATTTTGTGTATTTATCTCATCGTCTCTCTCTAGTTCAAGAGTTATAAGGGAAGACAAAAATAATGTGAAAAAGGGCATGTATCGTGTATTTTGTAGCATGTGTTTATGGAGTTACTGCATTGTCCTTTTCGGCATATATATTATTGCTGATTTTCATTTGTGATAATCATGCTGTTTTTTCATTCAGTGGATCCGTCTGTGTACTTGAGGGATAGGAGGCTTGAAATTTAAAGTCTAGATCTTGTTACAGATAACATGGGTTAATAATTTTCATTGGTCATATTTAGTACTTATCATACATGATAATTGCATGATATAATTTTACACTGCCTAACAATTTTCATGAATGGTAAGTCCTAAATAACTTTACACTGTTAAATAACTAGTATTTTAATCCATACAACGTATGAGTAATTTTTATATTATTTAATAATTTAAAGCTAAAATACAGTATACAAATTAAGCACTTTGAAATTTATAATGTATAACGACAAAGAGATTATTCTCATTTGGTTTACAGACATGTTAGATTATTTTACCCTTTAATTATTATTTAAATTACCTACTATTCTCCTTCAAACTTTCGGTGTAAAATTAACCATGTTAATTAACTGTTTAATATAAAAAGAAATCAATTTAATTTAAAAAATGAAAATGCATACAGATTGGCATGCATATATTTCCAGTAGTTTTTATAAATAATTTAAATATAGTAAGATTTTTAAATTGTTTAATTATCATAATGCACACGAATAAAACATACGTATTGGTCTATTGTTAGTTTAACGGTGAAGGGATGGGTTTTTAGTTCAAAATAAAATGCCGGGAGTCCTAGGTGAGATAAATGGTGAGATGTGGGTAGGAGTATGTTTCTTTGGAGCCTTTTTAGTCTGCCTGGTGGTTGGAGGTGGTGGTTACTACGCTTGGTGGCGGGTTGAGTGGTTGGTGATTTATGTAGCGATTTTATTGAGTGTTTCATTTTTCTTTTGTAGGTGTAGTTTTTGAATGTACAATTTCGTGACCTTTTGAATTGTTCAATCTTAAATGTTAGAACTTGAATTTCGTGACCTTTTGTATTTCAGAATATAAAATTTTAAATCTAAAATATGTATTTCATAATGTATAACCCAAAATACATATATCTATTTTAGATGGTAAATTCCGAAATATATATTCATAAACTTATTTTTATCAAAAATATATATTTTTGAAGTGTACAATCTTAAATGTATTAATGTATTTTGGATTGTATAATTCAATAAATGTTTATGAATCTGAAAATACTTTTAGAATGTATAATCCAGAAACACTAATATATTTTCGATTCTATAAAAAGTTACCGGACAATCTAGAATGTATTAATACATTTCAGGAAGTATTTTCTAGTTTCATAAATACATACTGGAATGTGGAATATCAAATATATTTTTTCAACAATAGGTTTGTCATTCACCCTCACGAGGGTTGCAAGTTTAAAACATGAGGGCATGGAGTTGTAGAATGCAATGCGGGTCCTAACATATGCATGAATGCATTGTTGCAAGCTCAGATTGTATTGGGACAGTTTCTTCCTGCACTCCATGATTTTTTTTACCTCCATAAATTTTTAAAATACTAAAATTGTTCTTTAGTAAAAAGATGAAAATTAAAGTTGTTTCACATTTTGTCCGTGGGTGAAAAAGAAGGTGCATGGTGTGGTGGTGGTGCAGAGTGAAAAAGAAGGTGCTTGGTGTGGTGGTGGTGGTGCATGCTCCTTGAAGTGTTGTTTGAGCTGGTGGTCGATGGTGGTAACGTGCTAGTGCGGGCGGCACTGCTTCTCATTCTACTAAGTCGCTAGATCACCGGATTACACAATTCGATTATTTACGTATAAAACAAGAGTGTTTTGGATTAGATAATCCGTAAGTATACTGGATTCGAAATGTAGCAAAATCACATTTTCGGATTGTATAATTCGATATTAAATAAACTATGGATTACACAATCCGAAAGACAATTTTGAACTTGATATATGGCTTATAGATTACAAAATCTGAAAGTCATTTTGAAACTTCAAATATGACTTACGGAATACACAATCCAGAGCTCATTTCGCTGTCAAAATTTGACTTACGGATTATGCAATCTAGAAGTCATTTTAGAACTTCAAATTTGACTTACGGATTACATAATCCAAAATATATTTGCTATTAAAATGTACCTAAATACATAATTCGGTGCCTATTTCTGTGAAGGAGCACAAACGCTTTCTAATATGCAGAAAACTAGTAAAATTAAACTTACTAACCTGTGAATGAAAAGGGCACTAATGAATGATGGGGAAGGAGAGTTTTACAAAGGATGAGAACTTTGAAAGAAGAAGAATTTGAGAGAAAGGGTGATGGAGAGAAGGAGAAGGCTTAGAAAGAGGTGGGAGGGGATGGCTGCGGTGCGAAGAGTGAAAGAGGCGCACTGAAACACAATTGAAATTAGGTCAAAATAATATTTTTATTTTTTTACTGAAGGGTATAATAGTAAATGCTCTGCAGAAGAAGATAGGTGTCAATCTGATTAGAAATTAGTATATTAATCAAGACTTGTGCTTTTTGCACCCCATAATAAGAAAATAAAAATACTAAAATATTCTGCCTCGTGCATCGTGCTATTGTTGCCATTGTCGTTGCCGCTTTTACTACCATCACGCACATCTCTGTGTTTCCATCGTGTTTCACTCTTAGCCTCTGTTTGTTTCCGAGCACAGAAAAGCGAAAAATCACTGTTGCCAATGAATAAAGAAGAAAGACACGTAATAAAAACAAAATAACACAGTTATCGAAAAAATCTTTCTGCGCAAAACTTTCTTCGCAACAATGTGAAGAAAGTTATATATTATATATATATATTAATTAATTAATTTTCATTTACTTTTTTACCCTTTTATTTTAAAATTAAATTTTTATTATTTTTATTTAAAATATAATTATTATTTAAATATAAAAAAATATAAACATTATAAAAAAATAATTAATCATATTATATATAATAAATTATAAATCTAAATAAAAATAAAAATAATTATATTTTTAATAATTAAAAAATAAAATTATATAATAACTATATTAATTAAAAAAAGTAAAGATAAAAATAATAATTTTATTTAATATAAAAATAATTTTTTTATCAAATATTTATAATTATAAATATTTAAATAATATTTTAATTAAAAATAATTATAGTTTATTAATAAATATATAAAATTAATTTTTAATCATTTCTAAATATAAGGATAAATTTGTAAACTTACATTTTTATCAATTAAAAAATATATAATTTCAATCACATCTATCATATTATTCACAAACTTTTATAAACTTTTCTCAAACTTTCCACTCTATTTATCTTAATCCAAACACCCTAACTTTCTTTACACTTTCCCTTCAAATCATCATAAATCCACTCTCTCATTTCCACTCCCTAATCCAAATAAAACCTTAGATCGAAAGAAGAGAGGAAGAGAGAATTGTTTAAAAGAACTCGTTTTGAAAAGCTATCATTTACACTATAGAAAACTTGTTTTGAAATTCTATTATGGAAAGTTGGTTCCAAAACGCATTTCACGTGTTTTGGAAAAATTATTTTGGAAAAACTTATTCTGGAAAGCTCGTTTTAGAATGCATCATATATGTTTTGGAAAACCTGTTTTAGAAATTTAGTTTTGGAAAGCTTGTTTTCCAATGTATTTCGTGTTTTTCAGAAAACTTGTTCAGTAAATCTTATTCTAGAAATCCTACTCCATAAATTTTGTTATAAAATCATGTTCAAGAAATTATGGAAAACTTGTTCTAAATAAAATAAAAAATACATTATAAATTATATATTCCAAAATATAAAATAAAAATTTATTTCGAATTGCAGAATTTTCAAATGTATTTTTTTATAAGTTAATACATTTCCATATTTTAATGCATTTCCAAATCTAATAATCCAAGTTCAGAATCATATGTCCTTGTGCGAAAAACATAACATCTCCTAATTTCAGTGTCTTTGTATAAAGTGCAAATGTTATCATAAAACCAACAGCGATTTGACCTTCCACCATTATCAAAAATTCAGTGACACCATGTTGTGTGTGCATTGAGATTGATTCACCTTTTTCTATGTCTAATCATGGTACAAATACACCAAGACCATTCACTCCTGGAAAATCAATGACAAATGCAGAGGTTAATGCAACACTTGTTTGTGGTGTTGCCAGCTACAAAGCTAAAGAACACATAGTCATTTCCAATGATTATTTCACAAATTTCTTCTTCTACCCAATCAATTTTGACTGATATTCAATAAAGGATTTTAAACTTCATTGCCCTTTTCACCATTTGCTTACTGTGCCAATATCTGAAAGTGAATTTTATACGAGGATTTCGAAATCTGAAAGATTATTTTCATATTTCATTTAACCTTCTGATAGTTATATTTGAAAGTGAGTTATGAGTTTCAGATTTTCATATCTGGAATAGTGTTCTCTAAATGATGTTGAAGATTGAGATTCAGAACTCATTTATATGTTTATTTATATGTTTGCTTATGAATCTTAACATCCAGAAAGTCATTTATGTTGTTCAAATAAATTTTCGATGATAAAATCTAAAAATGACATTAATTTTAAATTTATACTTTATAATTTAACTTGCAGATATGAGAATGCAAAAAATTTAAATCATTAAAAACAAAATAGAAATTTTGCGCATCAATATGTTGTAAATTTAAATTGAGAGCCTAACTATTTTACCTGGACCCTTTATGTCTGCTACACAATTGCATTCGTCAAGGGGGAAAGCGTGGTCCATGTGCCTCAACTCTGAAAAGCATTTTTTTTTTAAAGTATTTTATAGTTTAGAATATATAATCCGAAAAAAAAATTAAAAATTTATTTTAAATTATATATTTTAAAAAATATTAATATTTAACTTAAACATCTTCAAATTACACAATTCAAAAATTAAAAATCCAAAATTAAAACTCAAAATCTTAAATAACAGTGTAAATTTGGAAATTTCAAATTTATAGGAGGGCAGGTTGAATTTATAGAGGGGGATTAAGTCTTTATTTAGTTTGGTCGAACAAAATTTTAATTTTAATTTATAATATTTATGTTTAAATATTTTAGATTGAAATTACTTTATCATGATCTAGGTAGTCAATGATGATTGCAGCAACCACTATCACGGCGGAGCGGCACTGTAGTGTGATGACGACTTCCCGGTCACATTTTAAAGTCGCGGTCATTGCAACAACGCTATTTTGTCGGGGACAGACGGCATGAAATCCAGGAAATTAAAAAAATGCTATCATTTGGGTGTTCACATTCTTTTTTGGTTTTATAGATTATATATGTGTATTATTAATAAAAAAAGGGAAAAGAAAATTAAAACCTGAAACAGGATAGTTATGATCTGATAATGGATTTTGAATTATACTTCTCGTTTTGAAATTTTATATGTATATATATTATTAATTATTTTGTGTACTTGCATAGATGGCCTATATAGTATCTTAAACCGATTGTCCACTTGTGGACATACCAGTTTTCTTTTCACTTCTCACTTTAACTCTTTTTCTTTAATTGCTAGTTAGAGCTCGGTCGGGGTTGATCTAAAAAGGTATTTCAGCGATCAAATAAGTACTTTGTGTGAAGTGTGTACAGTGAAAACTGATTGAAATGTACCTTACACATCTCAAAATGGTTTATTTATAGTGTTTAGTCATGGGTCCCTGCTGTGATGAGTCGAATCTATCAAATATCAGTTGTTAACTGATTTATAGCATGATCCCTTATTTATAGGAAGATATATTGGTATACTTGTATATTTTATATTTGAAGAATATCTTCGATATTTTTCATTAAATCAGTGTTTAGCTGATTTTTCAAAGATGTCATCCGGATTAGGTGGGACATGATCATGATTCGTAGATAATTTCCATAGCTATAATTTATTAAGTGTCTTAAATGTATTTTGACACGGTTGTTCAGTCATTGAAATCGAGTGACTGGCTCGTCCAATACCGACCGATACATTTTGTATAGATGATACCAACATAGTGAATATCTTGTTATTCCGCTTTTGAAGTCCACATTTGTCTCACTTACTGTGATAATAATATTACATTTAGATATTCTTAATTTTAATAGTTTTTTAAAATATTATATTTTTTATATGGACAATTTAAAGTTAAAGTATGAAATTAATAATTATGTTAGTTATGTACTTTTTTTTAGTTTTTAATATCTTCTGATCAACACCCATTTAATTAATGACTACCCATTTAATTAATGACTAGGTGATTGAAGATGTGTTTATGAGTTGGAGATTAATTCAGTCCAACTCAAATATATTAAATTAATTTTATTTATTTGGATTAAATCTGAACTAACTTGAACTAATTTCTCTCTAAATGATACTCAATCCAATTGGATGTTTTACTTAAGTGTAACATTTACTCTTGTCTTGGAGCATAACATATTAGTGAGTATGAAATAAATCTAAACTCTTTCTTCTTAAAGTTTTTGTCTCCATCATTTGTCTCACTTGTTTATATTTAGTACTAACATGTTTTTATCTTTGACATTGTCTTGCGTGTGCCACACTTATTTCAAGTGATCCATCCTTGCGAGTTGATATTTCTAGATCACTAATGAGTGTAAACAAGATTTCATTACTAACAACACTTTTGGCATTGATTATATTCATTAGTATCCTTCACTTGAATATTTTCTTTGTGATAAAAATGATATTTTGAAGTGATGATTAAGAGAATGACTTGAGATTAAATTTGGGGAATGATGTGTTACAACATTTGGATATGCCAAAAACGGTCAAATCCTCCCATTCTTTTTGAGGAATTGTATTTAACTAAAATGAGGTGTCATGAATACAAATGAGACATTGTAGTGGGTGGGTGATAACACGTTTATGGCACGGTGACAATGGGGATTCTCGGTAGGATGACATATAAATTTGTCTTCATATTGTATTGTCTGAACTCA
>Ga0123342_1006339_pt1 | contig 16481 bp, 12 predicted proteins | sample Turbeawhitnodule_FD_89960 | JGI IMG/M metagenome (GOLD analysis project Ga0123342, IMG submission 89960) | Root nodule microbial communities of legume samples collected from Mexico - Turtle bean Mexico white nodule | ecosystem: Host-associated > Plants > Roots > Nodule | place: Mexico: Nepantla... | reverse complement strand
GTCCTCTTGACCCCTCTTTGACCATAACTCTAGTGGTTGCCTCAATTTGACATTTTGGTGGTCTTTCAATGGATTGGTGTCGGGGCCTCTTCCATCATCCCCTCCCTCTTGAAAAGGATTTGTATTCAAATCCAAGGCTTCGTCCTCGTCATTAGTAAGGGGATGTATGTGGTTGGATGGTGTCCATCAGGAGAGATGTTTATTTCTTTTGGCTTAGTAGATGTCTCTTTTTTTGTATAGTTTTGGTTGATATTTACGCCCACTTATATTAGTTTTATTGAATCTGTTTTGTCTATTGGAATTGTGAAATTTTGGATTATGTAGGTTCATATGGGGGATATAAGTAGTAGGATCTATTTTTTAAAAAGCTACATTCATTGGCTTTTTTGTATAAGGGTTGAATTATGCCTTAAATACTCTCATTTATTCATTTTTATTTACTGATAAAAAAATGTAAAGGAAGTAAATTTCATAAAGAAGCCTCGACACACCAAATGTTAGTCCAAAAGTTTATTTTTTTTTCATTCCCCAAAGTTCATCTTGTATTGTTTTTCACAAATTTAAACCAAGGATTAGTGTTAGTCCATATAAAAGAAGAACTATACTTGACCCGACTGGTTTATATGAGAAAGGAACCAAGCAAGCATAATCGCAGCCCGAGGAAGCTTATTATGAAGAAACCCTTAAGTCAGTTTAATCAAATATGTTTTATTTTCTTCTATCAAATTTAGCATCTCAATGCCACCTTCCTCAGTACGCCTACACAACCAGCTCCATCTCACTACACTAAGGGTCTTGAAGATATGTCACCAGTCCACACAAAATTCCACAGCTAACCATTCGCTTCCTTTAAAAATAAAATAGGACATTCACTAGTGTAAATAAGACTTTTTATGACAGTTCTACAGGACTTTTTATGACATGATGGTGCCATAGATTCAGGCAATATAGAAACTCTACATTTTCTAAGTCGGTTGAAAAACGGTCATAGTGAGGTGAACTTACTATGACTGTTGTATATAACTGTCATAAAATGTGCAAAATATTTGTCATAGTATGTTCAAACAGAACTTTTTATGATTAATATTTATAGAACAGTCATAAAAAATATGACTCACTATGATGGTTCTTATCAGAATCGTCATAGTAAGTGGTTTTCTATGGAAAATATTTCTACCACCCGTCATAGTAAATCATATTTTTTATGTTAGATATTGCAATAACCGTCATAGTAAGTTTAATTTTTTTTAAAACATTTGTTTTATCAATTTTTCTCCATTCATTAATAATTATTACCTGCATATCAATATTATCCAAACAATTGCATACAATTTCTAGACAAACTCATTCATTGATAATTCAATGGTATCTAATAAACATTGTAAAAAGAGATAAATATAACATCACCAATTTCAATTCCATTTCTAAAAATCTATAATTGTATCAAAATTATTGTTTGCTTTTGTATTTGATGATTTCTTCGTGATTTTGTCTCCAAAATACATTTTAAAGAATTAGAAAAGATAAATACATATTTTTTTTCAGTTTTTATATATTTTGAAAAACTATTAATATAACAATATATATAAAAAAAATGCCTCCATTTGGTTTTGTATTTTAACAAATGAAAAAGTTAAATCTATTATTTTCGCAAAATAACATCTTTTCCCTTCAAAATTCATATCGACGACTTATTTTGAAATTAATAATGGGATTTTACCTTCAATAATGCCAAATGCATTTAAATGTTGTTCAACGTGAAACATTAAAGTTACTGATAAAAGTTGTATGGATATATGTAGTTTAGTGAAATAACACTAAAAGGAAACATGTTTCTTCATAATTGCCAAATGTTTCAACCCGAAACACTAACTATGAAAGTAAAACAATAAATAAATCAACCAATGGGTAGTAGCACATTCAAAAACTGGGTGATCTTATTGTTGATATTCATGATTATTCCACCATTAATGATGCTACATACTTTATTTTCAAAATCTTCAACATCTACTAGTTTTATCAAAAAAATATTTTAATAAATAAAATAAAATAAAATTGGTGTTAACAAGTTCACTATTAACTTTTAACATAAAATAGAATCTTTAAAAAATTATCTAAAATAAAGTTAGATAATATCTTAACACAGTGAAGCAACATACAATTTAGGAGTGACAAATATATTATATCATAATGATAATTTGAAGTTTATGATTTACAGGGTGAGCATTCTGGAATCCAAAAGCAGCCTTGCCTGCAGAAAAATAGAGGTGTCTGACAGGAGACTTTGATATGTTAGATTGACGTTTTGAAGTTTTAATGTTAGCTACATAACTAAAAAAACAAGATAGGTACACAAAGTGCTTTCAATATTACATATATGTTGAAGATGTAGAAGGAATTATTCATGATCATTTCTTTCAATTCTACAAAAAATGTTGAAGAGAATAATACATCATTAATGCATATTAATTGAGCCCATACTTATGCTAACCAAGCCAAAGGTTCTTCTATTTTATCGTCATGTCTGCAAAAGATAACAAAGCATTCCACCCACCTTTAATCTTCCCATTACAGTAGTTTCAAATGAAGGCAGAGATACCATTTTTATTTCTAAATTTTACTTTCTTGTTGTGTAAACAGCACAAACTTCCCTTCCATTAAGATTAATAAATCCGTTTAAAAGATAAAATTCTTTTAATAATTTTTTGGAGTCGACTACTTCACCAAATAAATTGAGATCGAGTCATTCGCATCCATTTCTATCAAGAACGTGCAAAATTTTGTATGACGAAGTATTGTGTGTCGGTTCGGTGTGTTACACACAATAATAACTAACAATGACTGACACTTTATTGACCGAGGGCTCCAATTTTTCTATGATGACCTCGGTATCAAGTTTATCACAACCTCAGTCGAACACCCTGAGATCAATGGGCAGGCTGAGGCTGCCAACAAAGTCATCCTGAACGAACTGAAGAAGCAACTCGGCAAAGCAAAATGCCGATGGACTGAATAATTGTTTGAAGTCTTGTGGGCATATCGCTGCACCTCCAAGACCACCACGCAAAAAACACCGTATAGCCTAACGTACATGACCGAAGCAATAATCCCGGTCGAGGTAGGCGAGCTTACCATCAGAAGGCAGATGTTTGATCTAACCTTAGATTTAGTCAACGAGCTCCACGACAAGAGCAAGATTCGAGAGGCAGCATGCAAACTTCGGGCGGCGAGACACTACAACACGAAGGTACAACCGAGGAGCTTCCAAAAGGGAAACCTTGTCTGGAGGATGAGGAGCGATGCAAGGAAGAATGAAGGCAAGTTCTCATTCAACTAGGAAGGGCCATTCCGAATCCGAGAAGTTGCAGCTGGGGGGCGTACCACCTAGAGTGGATGTCAAGCAAAATTGTACCGAGGACATGGAATGCCACGCAACTCAAGTTTTATTATGGTTAATCAATAAAATTTACGCATTCTTTCCTCACCCGGCCGGTTTTTCCTACGGAGGGTTTTTAGTGGAAGAGGTTTTAATGAGACGTTTCTCTCCAATTGTTTGCAATTTAAGGTCAAGTTCACGTATCTTTTGGCGCTCAGTTCGATCTGGATGAAGCCTTAACCGACATACCATGTCAATACCGCAAAAACCTCGGGTCGGTCTACACAAAGCCTTAACCGGCATACCCTGCCGATACCGCAAAAAACTCGAGTTCGTCTCGATAAGCCTTAACCGACATACCTTGTTGATACCGCAAAACCTCATGTTGATTTGTATGAAGCCTTAATCGGCATACCCTACCAACACCGAGAAACCTTGGTTCGGTCTGGATGAAGCCTTAATCGGCATACCCTGCCGATACCGCAAAAGCTGGGTGCAGTCAAGAACGTAGCCTTAACCGGCTTACGTTACCAACACCCATAAGACTCACGCTCGGTCTGGATGAAGCCTCAATCGGCATACCCTGCCGAAATCTTAAAACGCATTACAAGCACAATCGAGTCGATTACTTAACTTGTTCAATTCTCTTTCTTCAAATAAGTTATCGGACTGATTACTTAACTTGTTATATTCTCTTTGTTAAATTAAGTTATTCTAACCGAAGAACTTAACATGATCAAAGAAAGCTACAACATGCGAAGAAATGACCATTTCATTAATGAAGAAAGCAAGGAGGAGGCCACACCTCGACCTCGAAGGTAAAGCGATAAAAGGCCACATCCCGACCATAGGAAGCAAAAAATTAAAGCTTAAGACTTACTGTTCTTCGCCTTCAGCACCTTCAGTCGACACAGGTTGAGTTGTGCTCTTCAAGGCCCTCACCTCGTCCCTCAACAAGATCTGACCCTCAAAAACTCGTCTTTGGGGTCGAACTCACTAGATGGCGGCGGACCATTGCAGAGGACGTGGGCCTATCGAACAGCCAGGAGAAAACTTTGGTTGACCAGCTCCAAAGTCTCATCAATGTTTCTATCCAGCTCTACCTCGACCGCTCCCTTCTCAGCCTTCAACTCAGAATTCTCGACATGCAACATTGAGATCTTCTTCATGCGTGCATTCTCGGCCGCCATCTTCGCAACTCACCGCTCGACCTTCGACAATCTCCCACTTGGCGCCCTCCCGAGGAAGCTTCTCCATGTACTCAATGTTAGTCGCAAGAGACTGCTTCAGGTTCCTCGAAGCCTCTGAAAGCTCATGCTCAAGTCGAGAGATTTCCTCGGCGTGATGACCCCGGTCCTCAGAACCCAGGTGGACAAGGACGAGCGCTCGGTTGGAGCAAGTCCTCAGAGGGGACCCCTCGGATGAGCTCTCAGGTCAGCTCGGGCAGACCAATCTTTACCCCCCTTTCAAATTGTAAGTCACCTCCCAACATCGACAGGGGTGACATGGAGAACTCCATTATATGCTCAATCACAATAGGGGGAATCGGTTGGTTGAAGTCGTCCGTTAGTAGCGAGTCAACGTCTATCGGCGATTGACAAGGATAGGGTGTTGTCGGCATTACCCCAGGGGAGAGGGTGGTTGTGGCTATGTTGCCCCCCTCTCTCGGCCTCCTTTTGCTTTTTCCTGAAGGGCCAGCACCACCGACAACCCTTTCTCGGTCGTCAAGGCCTCAATGCTCGGCCTCCCCTTCTGCTAGGCGGCCCTTTCCTTAAAGGTGTCAAGCAAGCCCTTTGCCAAAGGAGCATCTTGGTTCATGATTTCTCCAACAATAAGAAGCAAAGTGTTAGTTAAAAACAAAGCAACTTACCGAGACTGTAGAAAATCAGCTTACCCTTAAAGGCTGCCCAGCGAGATGCTTTTGCATACACGATTATCAGCATCTGTATAGGAAGTTTCCTTGGGAGCTTATCAAAGAGAGAAAGAATCTCTAGCTCCTCAGCATCCATGGTTGGATGAGGCCACTCCTTAAACTTCTGAGGCTTCCTAGTCTAAGACATAGGAAACCTCGATCGACCGACTTCGTCAAAGAAGTATGGCATGGTTTCCGGTTGGACGAAGACTTTGAAAAGTCTTTCTTTGAACTTTTTGTACGAAGTGGTGTAGGAGCTTAAGAGGATATTACATGATTGACTGATCAGTGAATGCCACAGAACAGGCTCAAACGGATGGGAGGTGTAATAGCTTAAAAAACATGAAGGGATTGGATGTAAACGAAGAACGTCACATATCATGCGGAAGGCCTGGATGGACGCTCAGGTATTGGGATAAAGCTGAGTAGGAGCCACGTTGAGCACCTTAAGGACGCCCATCATGAAGTTATCGAAAGGTAAAGAAATGTGTAAGTCTGAAAAAAGACAATAATACATATAAAAGAAAGGTGACTCGGTGGAAGACCGACCCAAACATATGGTCTCGGCCGGTAGGCACGACTCAACCCTAAAGAAGCTAAGGCTAGCATCTGCCTTCAAAATCGGGAACCTGTCCAAAAAATCAGTGACAGAGGTCTCGATCGTAAAGATAGAGGTGATTCTAGTTACCTTAGGATCCACCCAGTCAATCTCCAGGGGGGAGATGACCTGCTCAAGGAAGTCTAACTGGTCTATAGCACCTCCCGGGTCGTCCCCTCTAGCCACCTCCACAGGGCACAACACTTGGATTGTACCAACGGACAAAGGCTCGGTCATGGAGGACTCAAAAACAGAAGAAGATAAAGACAAAGATAAAGACGAAGAGGAAGAAGGACGCATGGAACGAGGAGAATTGGGGACCGGAGAAGAAGAAGAGGTAGGACGAGACAGATAAGACATGACTAACCTTATGAAAGCCGAAATACAGCAACTTAGGAGGACCAGAAGTGTTTGAGACTCGAAGCAAATGTGAGAGTAGTAGCGCAGTGTCTCGGAACTATTGGGACCACTATTTATAGCCATCGAGGGTCTCGGGAGGCGAAGCGTTGCAACCATCTCAATCGTTAGATCTTTTCGATCGAACGATCCTCGTCACTTGGCGCCCAAAAAACTCCTCATCAATGCGGGTCACGTCATGCATTAGGTGCCATCTAACGCCACGTCCGACATCGAGAACCCCAATCGTCACACCAAACTTAGAAATCCGACTGGCACATCTGATGGCAGAGCCCCCAGCCATGCAAAACCACATAATAAGGAGGATAAAGACCTAGAGATTGTTTATTAATTTAATTGCAAATATGTGTCTAATTGGGCTTTTGTTTATTTTTATAGGCCTAATCAAGAGGACAACTCTAGGGTGTCCAAACATATCCAAGAAGACCTTCAACTCATCAAAACATAAACTAAACCTTTGGTCAGAAGAACACAAGAAGACTGAGTTTCTGCTGACTAATCAACATTATTTTTGGGCCAAGCTTTAGCTTAAATAAATTGTATAAAGTTTTTTAGGATTTCATGGGTCATGTACTGGGCCTAGTACCATAAAATAATTGGACCAAATATTTGGGCTAAGTAGCATAGGTTTTTGGGCTTGTATTTAGGCCAATAGAAAAATAGGTATAGTTAGGGTTAAAAGTGACTAATTAGGGTAACAATTGCGCTTCTTTGAGCCTAATATAACCCTAAAATGTCTAGGGTATATTGGGAACGAAAATCACCTTGGCATAGAGCACATGGACGTCAACATGACAACCTAGGAGTGGAGAGGATTTAGCACGGAAGGTTTGAGCTAAACATGGAAAGCATGACTCCACATGACACCTTCTCATTGGAGAGTTTTATTTTGAATTTTCAAATTTTGGCTCCAAAATGTTCAGCCCTCTCTCCTATAAATTGAGGTGCTTGGCTCTCATTTTTTTTCTAAGATTAATGAATGAGTGAAATTTCTCCCAAAGTTGTTAGCCTTTCTCACTCCCTTGTCTTGCCTCTCTAGGATAAACACTTTAATCTTCTTCTTAACCTAGCTCAAGTGATATGGCTCAACCAATCACTCTCCCTGCCTATCATGCACCTCGAATAAAACCATAGCTCTATATGATCCATCCTTGTTCATCTCTTCCATTGAAGCTTCCGCCAATTCTCTCCAAAATTCAATAAAAGAATTTGGTTATGAAGGCACAATTCTATCAACATCACTCTCAAAAGACTCTTCGGATTAATCATCCTTGAGCCTGAGGACAAGTGTACCGGTGAGGGTCGTACAACTGATGTCACATCTCAGTCCCCATCATTGGGTCGATCGTGGTAAAGGTCTACGTCCATAGGGTCGACCGACAACACAAGTCCATTTACACTCAATCAAGGTTAGCGAAGCTAATTCACGATTAAGAGCTAGGTAATGCAGCCCTAAATGCGACCCAACTCCTTAACCTAACCTAATAAGGAAAGCCCACCAAAGGTAATATAAATAACTAATATTCCAAGAATCAGGTACATCATCATATACACTGCTTTGAGAACTGAGTACCGAACGTCTTTGCTGACTTGAGCGTCGGAGTGCCTTCTGCATGTACCCTCTGAGTTTGGATTACAAGAAGACCGAGAGCCAAAGCTAGAAAGGAAGGAAGTTAAAGGACAGACGACTAACTGATAAAAGGAGATAGAAGAATCATCTTAATAGTTCTCTAGGTAGCCCCCGAATGAGAACAACTTCAAACTCTGCCTCTCCAAGTAGTCTCTCCCTGTCGAGGTTGCCATCGTCACCACAACCAGCACCGTCCAATGTCGCCATCGACACCTTCATGGGAACCCTCACTTCCAACGCCCCCTTTGCCTTCCCCAAATCAAGCCGCAAGTGCATTCACTTATGAATTTTTCTTTAATCGATAATACTTTGCCTTTACTCACAAATTGTGCTCATAAAACGTGCTCTCAAAGATGTGAAGATTCACCCTGGACCTAAACTTTTGATTCTTAACCACATTCAAAGGGACCTTGAAAAGTTAGCATTAGTGTTCCCCATTTAGGACGTATTAATGGTTAAAAAAAATCTTTTAATTGATTATTCGGGCAATTTTTTCCATTTTCATGGTTCCAAATTTAAATTACAAATTTCTGAAATCTGGGGACCCAAATCTTACCCAACCTTGACCAAGCACCCAAATCTCACCCAACCTTGTCACTCTTGCATGCTCTGTTTAGACGAAACTCTATTTTTAAAGATGGTGGAAGAAAAAAAGGTTGCAGTTAGATGGTTGATAAGTGTCTAATTTAAGTAATATTTCATATTAAAATATAGGCACTTATAAGGATTTATTGCTAATTTACATATAAAATATTCCTTACACTAGTGCAGAAAAGCAAAACGAGTGCGACTATTTTACATTTATAAGGGCGGCTATATAACCACATTTTATGAGCACACATTTGTAAATCGAAGAGATAAGAAGGCGGCTATATAGCCGCATTCGTAAATTCGATTTATAAATGCGGCTATTTACATAGACGCATTTATAAATCGCATTTACGAGAGGCGTTTAGGGTTTCTTTTCTTTTTCGTTGTTGATTGGGTTTCTATGAAAAATTCTCAACTTTGATCTTTTCCGAAGAACATGGTCATTATTTTAGCATTTCTTTTGATCTCTTGGTGCATCCATATCACATCTCTTCGTATTTCATCCCAATGGAAGTCCAAAAAACGAAAATAAAAACCTTCCCAATGAAGCATGACCTTAGCAATGGCATAAGACAAAACATAAAAGAAACGCAAAACATACAAAAATCAATGGTGAAGAAGAAGAATGGAAGACAATGTTTACCAATGACACGAAGACAATGCAAAGAAGAGAAGAAGAAAAGAGGAAGCACTGTTAATGGAGGAAGCACATAAGAGAAACGAAGCGCAGGAGAAATGAGAGTAACAAAACGTAAGTGGCGTGTTTCTGAATTAGGGTTAAAAAGGTTTTTAAAAGGCGACTATTTGTAAAGATGCATTCGTAAATCAAGGGTTTTGATTTACAAGGGCGACTATACAAATAGCCGCCCTTGTAAATCAAAGTGTTTTGATTTACAAGGGCGGTTGTACAAATAGTCGCCCTTGTAAATCAAATGTTTGATTTACAAGAGTGGCTTTACTAATAGCCGCACTTGTAAATGAACTTAATTACAAAAATGTCATCGCATTTTTAACGAAAGCGTTTGAGCACAAAGTCGTACTAAATAAACCGCATTTGTTTATACATTTTGCACTAGTGCTAATTTATGAATTTATACCTTTTTACATTTTTTATGAGCTTTATTTGAAGAAGAGCATTTTATTCCCAAATTTGGTGTTAATTGTAGATTTTTAGGGAGGATTGAAGATTTGGAGTAAAGGAGAATAATTTAAGCCAAAAAGATAAAGCTGAACGGTCCCAAAATGGAAAAATATGCAAAGAAAGATTGGGCATTTTTTATTTTTATCACTTAGCCCATTAGCGCGACATAGGAATCAACCTAACCATAGAAAACTAGGATAAATAGGGGGCTAGAGGCTCAACCCTAGTGTGCCAGATTGAGAGAAAAACATCATAGAGTGAATTGGAACCCAATTGGAAGAATGGAAGGTGCTAGAAGTATGCGTGGCTAATTCTACCCTTTAGGATTGTGACTAATCTGTTCAAACTCTTATGTATTGAGGTGATATCTTATATATATATATATATATATATATATATATTAATATTCAGTTCTTGATTGATTATTGGTATTATTGTTTTACTTTTAAATTTTCGTGACAAATTGAGAATTTTAAATCCGACTGAGAGGTATCTTTAGGGTTCAAACCTAAACAACAATACTTAGCATATTTGAGTGCTAGAGACAGACTTGAAATGTTAATTGTCATTAACGTTTGAGTGTGATTCTAAGTTGTTTTTATAAGTATGCGAGAGTTCGATATTTAAGAAACATTCTTAAGGATTTTATATGTGAGAGATCGATATAAATGAATTTTTTACGGGCATCAAATTCAACCAAAGAACTTAATATTAACATGCTAATCAAAATACATGAGTGAGAGAGATGAAACCTAATCCCTATTTTTCCAATTGAAGCAACTAATTCTTTGTTTGTTTTCTTATTGATCAGTGCCAACATAACCAACTCAAAACTTTTTTTATTGTTCTGTTGATATATTTAGCAAATATTGTACTCGATAATTCACTGTTCCTTGTGGGATCGATATCCGTCTTTAGAGACAATTATTACTTCTGACAAACGGGATGCACTTGCCGTAAAAAGTCATCCGTGGCAAGGAAAGAGAGAAAATGAGTCCTTTACGAGGAAATATGTGGCTAAGACTTTGAGATTTGCAGTTGTAGAAGAGGAGAAGAGTAGCTACAGGAGGAATGCCAAAGAAATGAGAAAGCTTTTAGTTCCACAAAAATGGGTGTTCGATTATATCATGGAGTCCACCCATGCACAATTGTGCCACACTCTATGCCACGTTTTATGCCACATAATCTCCACTTAACGTCGTCAATGGAAATTTAACAGAAAAAACCAAATTGCATATTTTTTAAAAAAAATTAGAGACCAAATTGAATTTTTTAAAAACCATTATATTAAATTGAATATTGACTGTAAATATAGAAACCAAAAATTGATTAAACTTTAAAATTTTTTCTTTATATTTATATTTGATGTTGTAATTGAAGCAAGAGATTATGGATATGGATTAAATTAATATTGAATTTCGAGTTTTTATTACAATTAAAATGGTATGGGCAGGTTTGAAATTGAAAAATTGATTAGAAACTAGGGTTGTTAACTTTGAAAATTTGAATCATTGGAACTCCAAACGAAAAGAAACTTAAGTTGTGATAATCTCTGTTTTGTGGGATACGTTTCAGATTAACAATATGAGTTTCAGGCCTCGTAACATTTCTGCCACATGAATGATGCTGTAGGTATTTCATTACAGGTGTTTGTAATAGTTTTTAGGTCCGAAAATTGTTGCTTTGTGAGGAAATGAAAGTAAGAAAGGTTTGTGAGGGGCTCTAACATGATAGGGAAGTGGAGCTATCATTTTCTTTTTATAAGGATTGGAGTATTACTCAAATATTTCATCTATTTTATTTATTTTATTTTTTCTGATAATATATATATATATGTAAAATTAATTAAATTTAATATTATTTTCAATAAAAGCAGGGTAGTTGAATATATTATTAGTGTTGATGGGCTGGCACGTACGAACAATTATCGTTTGCATTTAAGAGGTATTTTCCATTTCCCTTTAAGTAGAAGGCTTCAACTTATTGCTCACGCTAAATTTGTATATAGAAAAGTCGGTAACAGCATGTTCAAGATTTGACTCCTTTTGTCTCATAAAATGGTACGTTTCAGTTAAGAAAATGGGCAAAACTCTTGCTTTTGAATGGTCCATTATGGAGAGAAAACGTTGTCATCAATCATAAAGACTAAGGATAGAATGTGCTAATTATATATATCCGGGTACATATTTATGTTTCAATTCGATTGAGACATATTTGTCTCAGATTAAATTAGATTGACGTTGGGGTCCATCTCTTCGCCAAAATGTTGTTCTCGGCCTCAAATTCTGACTCAATAATTATTAAAAAAAAATCACTTTAACGTTCCAAGTTACTAAATATTTGCGTGATGTTGTAGTCACAATGCGGAAAGCACGAACCAATTTCACAAAAATTAAGACTTCAAAACTAGCAGTAAATACACCCTTAAATAAAGAGTTTGAGAGAGATAGGAGAGAAAACTATTGTTGTGTCTAAAAAGAGAAAATACACGTCTATTATAGAGTTTATGCTGTGAATGAACATTAAAGGAAATAAAATCAAATAAAATGAGTTTAATGTAGTAACTTAGTTCAAACAAAAAGAATTTGAAAACATAAGATAATTGGAGATAAAAAGAAATAATATGAAAGATTATTTTTACCGATTAAAGAGATTTGAACACAACGAAGGAAAATTTGAAAGCAGCATGATCTAGGAAAAATTGAAAGCAGCATAATCCATGAAAATTTGAAAGCAGCATAATCTAGGAAATTTCGAGAAAAAAAAAAGAAATACATAATTATAAAGTCACACGTTACATTAAGAACGTTAATTTATAGTTGCGAAGAAAGAATAGAAATAATTTTCCATTTAAGAGTGAGGTTAATAAAAATAATAAATATATAAAAGTTGATTATTATATATAATAACATAAAAGGTGATTAATTGGCACAAACATTTGTATAGTAATATTGATTTTGACTTTCCCAAGTTGTTTAAGGGTTAGTGATATAGGAGTAGGCAGCCACATCACATATGGTTCCTTGTTTGCGACCTATATTAAAAGGAAGACGTTGAAGCGACTAACTACATATACTCTTACCTTCAACAACAAATACATTATACAAATATATATATATATATATCATCTCCTTTCTTCTTCCATTGTTGCTCCAAAATTTGAATCCCATTAGTCTCCAATGTCTTCTACTGTGGACTCAGTTGTTCGAGACCCTTTCAAAAACTCATGGAAAACCCTTCGTTTCCCCAACATCAAACCCAGCCAACTTCTTCGTTTCTTCTTCAAAGCGGGTCTTGCAGCTTCAACCTTCTTCCTCATAACCCTAGTTTTTCACCTTACCCTATCCTACAACCAATCCCAATACCATAACAGCAGCCACACATCCTTCAAATACATCCTCCAACAACAGAAAACCACTCACCAACAACAACCGCCCACCAACATCTCCCACCTCTTCTTTGGTATTGGCGGCTCCGTCGCCACGTGGGACACACGCCGCCAATACTCAGACATGTGGTGGCGCCGCGGTGTCACCAGAGGCTTTGTGTGGCTCGACAGCCACCCATCGGGGAACGCGACGTGGCCGGAGAGTTCACCGCCGTATAAGGTCTCCGGTGACACGTCAGCGTTCCAGTACACGTGCTCGTACGGGTCGCGATCGGCGATTCGTGTGGCGCGGATTGTGAAGGAGAGCTTCGAGCTGGGGGTGGAAAACGTGAGGTGGTTCGTTATGGGTGATGACGACACCGTTTTCTTCACCGACAACCTCGTTATGGTTTTGTCGAAGTATGATCATAATGAAATGTACTACGTGGGTGGGAATTCTGAGAGTGTGGAACAGGATGTGATACATTTTTACACTATGGCGTTTGGTGGTGGTGGGTTTGCGATAAGTTACCCTCTGGCGAAGGTGTTGGTCAGAATTTTGGACGGTTGCATTGATCGTTACGCTGAGTTTTATGGGTCTGATCAGAAAATTCAGAGTTGCATCAGTGAGATTGGGGTTCAGGTTACCAAAGAACCAGGTTTTCATCAGGTTTGGTTTTTTTTTTTCTCTATTTTTGTTTGTGTTGGAAAGGCACATTATCAGAAATTGAGGTTTCCGTTATGATTTAATTGATTTTATGATTTTCGAGGGTTTCGAATATTACTATTATAATTTCTTTTTATAAAACCGTGCAAAAACATTAGAAAATCAAATAAAATAAAAAGTTTATTTTCTTAATGAAAGCTAAAATGGCAGTTTAATGTTATAATGTTGAATAATTTTGAAATAAAATGAGTGCTCCTAAGTTGGTCAACTAAATTTTTAATAAGTTGACAGGTCAAAATATATCTCAGCTGTTAATACGCTTATTATAGTATTTATTCTTAAATCAATTTATTTAATGGAAAGTACAAAAATAATTTTAAGTGATTTTCAATATATTCTTTTGAAAATGAACTTTTACTGACTTTATCAAATAACTGATTTACAGAGGAAATGTTATTTTGCTACTTTTGTTTTAACTCATTTTTATTTTTATATTTCAGGTAGATATAAGGGGGAAGCCATACGGGTTGTTAGCGTCACATCCGGTGGCTCCGTTGGTTTCGTTACACCATATGGATTACGTGGATCCGATATTTCCCAACATGACCCGGGTTGACGCCGTTAAAAAACTGGTAACCGCCTACGAAAGAGATTCGGGTCGGGCTCTGCAGAAGAGCTTCTGTTACGACCTCCGACGAAACTGGTCCGTTTCGGTGTCGTGGGGCTACAGCGTTGAGATATACCCCACTCTACGCAGGGCCAAGGAACTAGAAACGGCGTTTCGGACTTTCCGCACGTGGCGGAGTTGGAGTGATGGCCCGTTTATTTTCAATACCCGACCCGTTGGTTCCGATCCGTGTGAGAAACCAGTGTTGTTTATGCTGGATCGGGTTCTGAATGTGGGCGAGGACAAGACCCGGTCTATCTATAGAAGGCACGAAGACACAGTGGGGAACGTGTGCAAGCGTGATGAGTACGCGCAGGCTTTAGACGTGCAATACGTCAACGTTTTAGCACCACGCTTTATGCCGGACGAGTGGAAAAAGGTTTGTGATTTTTTCCAGCGCGTGTTTGACGCTTCGTAGTATATTTAAGTGATTTAAATTTTATGAAGACGTTCTTGAACACATTTTTCATGAGTAATTAAATTTTAAAAAGTATAAAAAGTTATAATTTAATAAATTTATAATTATTGTTTTTAACTAATAAAATATGTGGGTGAATGAGCAGGCGCCACGTAGGCAATGCTGCGAGATAGTGAACGCCTCAGATGGGGTGATGAACAATAATAGCGTAGTTGGCGTTAAGATCAGAGGCTGCCATCGATTGGAGAGTGTGACTCCTCCCTAGAAAATTGGATTGAATCTGAAGTTTCTTGCAAATGGAAGCCCAACACTGATGACGATGATGATTGAACCATGGTCAGAAGAGCAAAACGAATATACGCAACTTCTGAACAAAAGACTGAAACCACAAACGTTTGTAGTATTCTATTACTCCATTTATATGTCAATGTATATATGATTTTGAGAGAGTAGAAGAGAAATTTATGTGGCCCAAACTTGTCTTAAATCTTAAATCTTACTCATACATAGTAATTAAAAAATTATATCTAATTTCATAATACTTTGGTAGGTCTACAATGTATTTAAATTGCGTTCAGATAATAGGTTTTCAAATACTAAACATAGTATTTAACTACGCAAATATGGTGGTTCTTTTAGGTGAACCAATACTACGAAGATATGGATTTAAATACTATATTCAAAGATGGAATGGTTTCCTAGGTTGCTCACCAGAACCACTCTAATTAGTGGGATTTTTTTTTCAACATAAGTATATATATTATATATATAAAAGGGTAGTAAAATGAGTTAATTTGGAAATATACAATAACCTTTTCAAATTCATCAATTAATCCTAACCGGTTCCACCTAATCCAGCATATCACATGAGCTTGAACTGACGATTATATGAGTAAAATATTAAAAGTGATTTATTAAGATAAAAATTACCATAATTTTGTATTATGTTGTTTGAAAAACAAATATGAAATAATAAAGTAATTTGAATTATAAATAGTTATAAATTAAATTTTAATTATTAATTATGATGAAGTAATTTAATAAGTAAAACAAGAATCTTTATCTAATTAGTGATATTTATTACCGAATTAATATATATATATATATATATATATATATATATATATATTTGGCAGATTCAAAGTGCGACGTCCCAATAAATCAAATTTATTATTATCAATATTTTTGAGATTATAAGTAAATTTTATAAAATGATTGAATAAAGTTATAAATTTTTTACATAAATTAATTAATCATCTAATAGATAAACACTTAGAAAGATTTTAATACATCAAATTTATATTAGTTCATCCATAATTCTTGAATTAATTCAGTTCTTCCTTAAGTGACACTTTCTACTGATAAAAGACTTTGAATAAAATCGAGTACACCAACTGTTAGAATATATGACCTTAAACGAGAGGGGGTGAATTGTTTAAGAAAGATTTTCGCAGACTTTTAACCTTAGAATGAAAATACTTTGAAAGAACCTTGATTAAGGATTCAGTTTTTTCAAAACAAACAGCAAAAACACAAAGCTGGAAAAACAATCGGTTGTTTTAGCGAAACAATCAGTTGTTTATACCAGTTCCAAAATAACAAAACTGAATTAAAGAGATAGGGATAGAGAAATTGTACACAATTGTTTATACTGGTTCACTCCAAACAAGAGCTACATCCAGTCTTCTCAGAAACCC
>Ga0123342_1006338_pt1 | contig 16482 bp, 9 predicted proteins | sample Turbeawhitnodule_FD_89960 | JGI IMG/M metagenome (GOLD analysis project Ga0123342, IMG submission 89960) | Root nodule microbial communities of legume samples collected from Mexico - Turtle bean Mexico white nodule | ecosystem: Host-associated > Plants > Roots > Nodule | place: Mexico: Nepantla... | reverse complement strand
TTTCAAACTAAGTAAAAACAACCGATTGTTTTGTCGAAACAACCGATTGTTTGTACTTAGGTGTTTTGAGAAAAAGTTTGAAAACTGTTTTGAATGGTTAAACTGTTAAGTACCAAAACAACCAATTGATTCGAGGAAACAACCGATTGTTTGTTTTGGGACCATAACAGAAAAACTGTTTTCTTTGACTGAGCTTTAAATGATTTAAACTGTTTACGCTCCAGTCATTAAATGCTTTGAATTCAGTATAAACAACTGTGTACAATCTCTCTATCTCTAACTCTTTAAATTCAGTTTGTTTGTTGTTTACTGGTATAAACAACTGATTGTTTCTACGAAACAACCGATTGTTTTTCTGGTCTATAGCTTTTGCTTGCTGTTTTGGCTAACTGAATTGCTGAATCATTTGGTTCCTGAGATAAATTCATTTTAGTTTTTGAAATATTTGCGAAAACCCTTTTAAACAATTCACCCCCCCCCCCCTAGTTTAAAGCCATCTTTTCTAACAATTAGTAGTGAGTTGCTTTTACACAAATTCAGGTACAAGTTCCTTCTTCTCTTCAACTGCTTGTGCAGTACAATGGGGTATAACTTTCTCTAAATTTTTTGAAGGGTGCAACTACTCTTTAGTTTCAAGAAAGACTTCATTTGTTGCATTTGTTCTTAAACAATCTTTCCTTGTATTAGAATGTTTCAAACCATCAAAAACATTAAAAGTTATCTCATCATCTTAAGCTCTCACTTTAATATTTCCCTCATCAACATCAATAATAACCCTAGTAGTTTTCATGAAAGGTCTATCAAGTATCAAGGGAACCTCCTTATCTTCTGCTATGTCCATCACCACAAAATCCACAAAAAATATGAATTTTTCCACCTTTACAAAAACATCTTCAACGACACCATGCATATATTTAATTTATCTATTTGTTAATTGTAGTGTTATCCCGGTAGGTTTAACCTCCAAATCACCTATTCTTTTCAGCATAGCCAAACACATTAAATTGATACTAACCCCCAAATCTAGTAAAGCCTTGTCCATGGATAAAGCACCTATGGTTACTGGAATATTACAACTTCCTGGATCCTTGGATTTTAAGGGCAAGCTTTTATGAATAATAGCATTGCAACTGGCCTCTAACATTATAGTCTTTTCATCTATGAAACTCTTATTCTTTGTCAGCAACTCCTTCACGAACTTTGCATATGTTGGCATTTTCTCTAAAGCCTATGCAAATGGAATATTAATCTGAAAAAATTTTAAAATCCGTTTAAATCTAGCAAATTGCCTCTCTATATCTCTTCTTGAAGGAGCATGAGGATATGGGATTTGTGTTATAAGTGGTTACGGGTAGTATCGATAGATCATTATGAACCAAAGGCCCATTTTTACATTTTAGAATGGCGAGAGCATCAGAGAAGGTTAATTTGGTGTGAGGAAGCATATGGATGGCAGTTATAGGGAAATTTGGAAGCATAGAAACAAAAGCATTTTTAAGAATAGTAGAATTGACCATATTGAAGTGTTTACAATGATACGGCTAAAGGTTTGGTCTTAGGTCACCTCTAAGGTTGTTGTCGCAAGTTTGATGTAAGTTATGGAGGGAGGTCAAGCTTGAAAGACATTTTTTTGTAATAGGGTTAGAACACTCCTGAAGTATTCCATATTTATTTATTATTTTTTGTCGATAAAAAAATATAAGTTGAAGTAAAACAATTGAACTATGTTCGTCTTGCCAATTTTAGTAAATTACACAAGTTAGCCAATTTTAGTAAATTACACAAGTTAAATAATTTGACTGGACCTATTTATCATTTTTATTCTTAGCATGTGATCATAAATGCATAAAAGAGATAATTAAATGCACACATTTTAAATTATAAAATATTTTTTATGGATATTAACAAATTCTTTCAAGAACTAGAAGTCTCTCTTATTCCAAATTTTTTAATGAGAATTTGTTAGTTCTATTGTGTTATTTGTTACTGGATCGTTATCGTATCATTCATAAATATATTAGTGCAAATCTTACATTACCGATAGACTTAAAGTTCATTCCTTAAGATAGTATCAAAGTCATTTAGAGCATATCCTAATGATAATTGTTATATTTGTTGTGTTACCCGTTATCACATGAATTTCAAATCTGTCGTAAAAGAGTGTATAAAATATTTCATATTAACTATAGAAATTAAGTCAATTCATAGTATAAAAGTGAATACAAATATTACATTACAAACTCATTTTATAAAATAAAATTTACCATCATTTATATACTATAAATTCACTTTGTGAGATTTCTTATAATATATTATCATTATGTAAAGGTATCATATGCCCAATCCTTACGAAGAGATACCATTAAATAAAGATAGGGAAAAAATACGGAGAGAAAAAAAAAACTAAGAAAGGGATGATATTGTGCATGCATTCCATATGATAAAAATAGTTTTGCCTTAAAATAAATGAAACCGATTAGAGAAAAGAAGTTTGATTAGATAGGGTTTTGGCACTTTAATTACCCCAAATTCATCTCACGTTTTCCTCGTGAGAATTTTCTTTCCAGTTGCCATGAAATAGAAGGTTATCTAATCCAACCACTATGTCTTCAATAAAAGATAAAAGACAGTGTAGAATTTCCACCATCTTTATTTGAGACCTAATTACCTAACTTTGAGTTGGGAAACCGTCTCAGTTGGTTGTTTAACTAACTATTCATAGGTCATTCCGGACGCTCCATGAACAAAGGACTTTATTTTAGACTTTAATACTCTCTCCTTCATCTTTTCATCTTCATTTTTTTTTTTTCATTCTTCAAGAGATTCGTATATAGCAACATAGATTCGGATGCCCATTTTACAATATATACTACTTGGATACATGTATTATACACGAAAAAATTAAAATAAATAAGATGGTGTAATATGAAATTATATAATAAGTAGTTGTATTAATATAATTAATAATAGAATATCATAAACATTTAAGAAATATAATAAAAATAATTCAATGTTATAAATGTATTTAATATGTTGTTATTGTAAATTTTTTAAAATTTCATTGAAAAACAACCGATTGTATAATATATTCTTAAATCATCATAATTAAAAAGTTATAAATTTCTTTTTGTGCTATGATATGAGTGATGACAAAATACATTACCAAAGGAAATTGACTCCCCTTAAATTAATAGATAATATTTGATTACTTAGAAATAAAGTCATTTTTAAAATAACCATATATGATATGATTAGTTTTTCTACATTCTTCCTAACTCTATAAGAGTTTTTGACAGTCAGATTCTTGTCATGTTAAACTCCTGAGGAAATGGTTAAATAGTGATTATTTTGGATCAAACATAACTTGGTCATGATAAGTGGTTTTATTCATGTTGGTGCTTAAAGCTTTTTTCTTCTTCTTTGCTGAAGTAGGTGGAAAAGAGGGGATGTTGCTAGTGTAGGATAAAGTTTGTAAAGACTTATCTGGATTGTTTGGATTGTTGGAAGCATGTTTCTAAAAGATTATTGGGTTAAGGCACGTTTCAATCAAGGTAAATGGAGCTAATATATAGTAGTTGTTTGGCTGTATAGAATATATGGAAAGTTTATATATATAATTCATGTTATTTTCTATGATATTATTGTTGGTCCTATTGTTGTATGTGTTATATTGTAAGCATAAGATTTAACTTGTGATTGATTCAAGGAAGAGAGGTAACCTTGTTGATGTTAGAAAATTAATAAAAATATTGTCTTGAAGTTTTTTAGGATTATTCTCGGACTAAATATTGTTCCAGTAATAAGAGAAGCATTAATCAATACACTACACAAGTTCTTTTATCATATTAAAATTTTATTATACCTATTATTATTAATAATAATATTAATATTAATACTATTAATATAAATATAATTTATATTATTATTATTATTAATATAAATATTATTAATATTATTCATAAAAATATAAATAAAAACAATAAAAAAATTGAAAAATATAATACAAAATATTATTGTGTTAAATATAACTAAATTTATTAACTATACTAAATAATATTAATAATATTAACCATATTTAATAATATTAATAATATTAAAAATATTTAAAAATATTATTAATATTAAAAATATTTAATAATATTAATAATTTAAATAATATAAATGATATTAATAATATTTATATTATTAAAAATACTAATAATATTTATATTATTATTATTATTATTAATAATATAATTTATATTATTCATAATATAACTATTATTAATATTATTAATATTATTAATATAATTTATATTACTAATATTATTCATAATATAACTATTATTAATATTATTTAGTATGTAATCCGTATGTAACTATGTTTTACATATGGATTTTTGGTCTTACATACGAATTTTGGTTGCATGTAATTTCAATTTTTCTTGTAGTGTGTATGGTCGTTCAAGCGAAGTCTAAAAGTGTGTAATCATTTCATTCACCACCTTAGGTTGATCAAATGATGTGTTGATCGCTAAAGTGCAGTATAGCTCAAACACTGGTTTGGGTGCTCAAGCATTATACTGGATGCTTAAGCGAGGTTAAGGTGTTGTATACTTGTTCTGAATTTATGCACATACGTAACACATTGTTTTGGGTGCTCTAGTATTTGACACTCAGGTCGTGAATTAGATGTTCAAGGTGTGGATTGGGCGCTTAAGTCATGGAGTCAACTCAAGTTGCAAAAGACAATGAAGGAACTCTCTAAAACTTGTTGGATTTGTTTCAATAAGTGAAAGGTTGGTTGTAACACTCAAGCCACCGTTTCAAAAGTGACGAGGTAATCATTAGAGTGAGGAGAGACTTGGGAGGTTGTTGCTCTCATGTTACATTTTGCTCAAGTGGTATGTATATCACTAAAGTGAAATGGGTTTTATCTTGCTCAAGCGAGAGATGCTTGCTTAAACGACAATATGTTGAGTTCTTGATGTTGTGATGTTGCTTAATATTTCTCTACATGTTATGTTGATCATATGATGTATAAGGGGTAAGATTGAGTTATATATGCTCTAGATAGATATATAATTGATGTTGATATGCATTACATGTTGTATGAATGATTTGTGCCCTTCATGGTTGGTGGATCCTAAATGGATCACTTAAATACATACGTATATACATGTATACATATGTATATACATGTATACATATGTATATACATGTATATATATATATATATGTTTCTGTGTCGGAAACCTTGATTTGGTTCTAATATATATCAAGAGTTAGTCTCGGGTGGGACTTTTTTTATTATGGTTAGAGTCTTCCAAAAGACGTTTCATATTTTGTCATATGACATGTTGTGTGGCTAAATATAGGTTGATTTGCATTCATATGCATGTTTTTGATAAGTACATAATAATTAAAAAAAAATATGATTTGATGATGATAACATGTATATTATTATGTTGTTTTCATTAGATCACCCATGCATATTATTGGTATGATTGCATTTGGTACAAGAACACTATAAGAAAATTATTAAATAAAAACTAATTTTAAAAATAAAATATAATTAGTTGTTATATTGACTTAATTATATACTATTTTATAAACTAAAAAAATATTGGTATATAAAATAGTTTCTATTATTAATAAAAATTATAAATTAGTATCTAATTAACTATTAAGATTTAGCTACCATCTCTAAAATCTAAAGTTTAAATTTAAATTTTATGTCATCTTCTTAATATTTTATTTTATTATATAATCTTTTCCTCTTTCTTTCCAATCATTTTATTTATATATATATATATATATATAAAAAAAAAAAAAATCATTGACTTCTTAAAGATTATTAATTTGGTTTTTTTAATTATTTTAAATTTGACATTTACTAGTTGTTTCAACCAACTTGACCATAGAAATTGTTAATCCAACCACTAAAAACTCGACTCGTGTTAGTGTTTGTGAGAATTGATTGAACTAATCTAAAATTAATAAAAATAACTAAAGGTATCTTTAAAAAAATCATTTTTCAATTATTTAATTTAACCTATGTTCTTTATTTAAAATAAATTCAATGATGGTTTTTTTTTATTTCATTAACGGTCTTAGAGTTAATTTGGAAGAAATGGAATATCAAATATTTTACAAAAATAATATTTTAAACATAAGAAACTTAACTAAAAAATTGAACAAAAAATAATATAATTTATTTCGTTATCATGTTATTCACTAAGCGTAAAATTATGAAATTTTGGTTGCAATTTCTCAGACATCTCATATCATTATTAAAAGCATGTTTCTCTTAAAAAAAAAAATTCCATAATTTAAAATTAATTTAAGAATGAAAACCGATCAAGTTGAGTTAAACTTTAGTAGATTTGAATTTGACATGTTATTTTAAAGAAAAGATAATTTTCTATTATTACCTATTATAAATATTTTTTAAAGACTGAGTTTGGTTTGGCATAAACGAAAGACTAATTTTCCCTACGAGCCTATTTAAAATTTGTTTTGTTTAACAACTTTGAAAATTTAGTGGACTTATTGTATTATTATCTTAAACGAATCCATCAATAATTACAATTATATCATATTATATATGTATTGTTTATCTTTTTATACATAATTATGTATGTACGAAATAGTTTAATAAATTGCTTATTTAAAAATGAACTCCTTATAAAGTATTTAAATAAAATATAAATTATTTTCAGTAATCTTATAAGTTTGAACTTTTATGTAGGTCAGCATGCTGATAAAAAATTGTTATGAAAAATAAATAAATATATTATTTATATTATAACTAATTTAACATAATAATTATATAAACAATAAATTATTACTCATGCTTAACTAAAATGGTTGATCAACTAGATTTAAAAGGCTTTTTGAATGGCCTATGACCTTTTTAACTAAGCAGGTTTTTATAAAGTCTAAGTATAATTTATTATCTCAAAAAGTCTGCATTCTCTCTTATTTATTTATTTTAAGTGATTTTTGTTTCATCCCTAACTTAATTTTTATTAGAAAGTAATTATTTTTTTTTATTTTCGTTTTCTATAAATATTTATGGAAAAGTTTGCTCGTACTTACCTAAATCATAGACTAAACTCACGTCGTGATCTTGTTCTAGCATTTTTAATTTCTGAGAAACAAATTCCTTCAAATTGGATTTTGCTTTTGGGTCCCAATTTTATATTTTTGTTCAAAGCCCACATCATGTCGGTTAGCTTTTTGGTCTGGGCTGTATATTTTACGAAATCTGATGGGAGATTTCTCCCTGCACCCCCCATTCATTTCTTCCTGCATCCTTATAATTTTGAAAATACCAAAATGTCTATTCTGGATTCCACAATCCAAAATACACAATTTGTATTCTGAATTCAACATTCCAGAATATAAATTTTGTATTTTGAAATTTATATTCTAATATACAAAAAATCACAAATTTTAATTTTCGGATTTTATAATATGGGAAATATCCAGATTTTACATTTCAAAATTTTAAAATAAATAATAGAAAATAATAAAAGTAATTTGGATATTTTTGAAGTATGGGATTCATGAAGAAACTTATGGAGGTGAGATGCAGGAAGAAATCCGAATGTGGTAGCAGCATCATGATACAATCTTGGCCCGTTTTTGCTAGGGCAACTAAAAGATAAAAGTTCAATTCGCCAATATTTCATAAGAATTATTTATTCTCAAAGTAATGACTAATTTAAAAATAACCCTTGAATGCACATAAAATGAGTTTTTTCAAATGGTTTATTATATATGCAAAATGAAATGGCTAAGATTCATAGGTTATTAGTTGGTTAAGGAATATGATTTGTATGGGTTAATCTGAAATGAAAGTGTGATTGAAGAATTGTATAGAAGTTAGAAAGTTGAAGTGTTTGTTTTATGGTTAGAATGAAAGGGTGAATAAAGAAACGTGGAAATGGCATTTGACCCAAAGAAAATGATGGAAACGAAAATAAGAGAGTGTGGGAAATGGTAGAATATGTGTCCACTTTGGCCTTCCACTCTTCCATTTATGTCCTTATGCTTCTTCATACTTATGCTTCTACCTTCCAATTTTGTTCTCTTCACTTGTTACACTCAAATTGTATTCTTTTGTTTCATAATTTTCGCAACTTTTTTACTAGGTCATAAAATCAAGGAATCATAAAAGATTAATCTTATTAACTTATTTCGTTATTACATAAAATATATATATATATATATATATATATAATTTGTTAGTTTTTAGACTTCCTATTAGAATTAATATTATAATTTTTTTACATGTATTTTCATTATTGTTATTATAGTATAGTATGAGACTTATAGTACCACCATACAATTTTTCTGTATAATTTCTATCTTTTTAGTTAATAGGTCCAATTAGAGATGATCTCATTCAATCAAATTAGATTAGGTTGAATTTTGTTTATGATTGGGTCAAATCCGATGTAACCCAAATTAATTCACTCTTATAGGAGTTAGATTATAGGTTTAGTATAAGTGATTCAAGATCCAATTTGAGACTCACTTTTATACTTGTTTCACATTTACTTTTAGTCGACATAACTCTAGGCAAACCTTGAACTCCTATGGCAAAGGTGCATCTTTCTTGTTTTGTTTTCATCATTCATCTTTGACTTTCACCTCTAGTGTATCTCGATCCTAACATAAGACAAAGAACTATAAACACTTGATAACCATGTGTCATTTTTTTCGTATCAACCCTAGCATTTTTGTCTTTGTTGTATCGTTTTGTTTCTATTATTCACCTTTAGCTTTCACCTCTACTACATATGGACCCTAATATCAGACAAACAACCCTAAACACTTCATAACAATGTGTCCTCTTTTTCGTATCAACCTTGACATTTTTATCTTTGACATTCATTTCCGTAGTTTTCCTTCACCACATCTCAACCTAACTTAAAACAAACAAATCTAAACATTATTGTGATGTGTCTTCCTCTTCACATAAACTCTAACATTTTTGCCTTTGTCATCCTCGTCCATTATTCGTCTCCCTTATTTGCCTTTGTCTTCTAGATTCGTTGTTTGCCTTCATATCGTTTGCCTCTGCCATTTATCTTTATCATTCACCTATGTTTCCTCTTCTTCAACACAATCTCCCCTTCGGCATCTATTTCAAATGAAATGTTTTACATTTTAATTTTTCATTCTTTTTAAATAGAAACACTATCTTCCTTCTCCATCACCCTTTATCTCAATGTCAATATTTTGCTTACAATTATGCAAGACATAAGTTCTTCCTCACAGGTAGAATGCACATCGTGTCCTGCATAATTTCACTGTGTTTTTTGCACTTAATTGGATGAATGTAATGAGTAGGTGATGACAATGTGGATTCGTAATTATTCTTGTGTTGATTATTATTGATTCTTTTTGTATGAAATAAAGTGTTGCTTATTAATGAAATGTTAAGTTGTAATTATTTTAGTGTACACACAATGAAAAATATTAGTTGTACTAGGTCTATCATTGACACATAAAGTATGAATGCATCAAGTCTTATGCATCTAATAACATCCTATGAAGATCCTACTCAATCTACATCATTTGAAGTTGAATCACCATTAATGTCAAAGGCTCCTACACAACCATAAATTTAAACCATGTCAAGGACGCAAGAAAAAATTATAAAAATTACTTTAAAGGTTTCATTATAAAAGGGTACATGCAATATAATTTGCAACTAGTGTGTCAAGTGATATAAATACAATATGGAATCACTAGTTAGATTTAATATTAAAATAATTGTTATATGAACAAAATATATTTTATCTTGAAAAAGGATATGAAGTTTAATAGCATAAATTTGAAACTTATTAAATTCGACCCAGAGAAACTTATTAATTTAGACAAATTGTGTTATATATAAAAATGTATTATGTTTTTTTTTTCATGTCTTGAATGAATTTTGAAAAACTTATGTATTAACTTAATTTGAGTCTTGAATTAATCTTTATAAACATTATATTATTTTTAATTAGGCTAATACTTCAAATTATTATTTTTAATAAAAAAAAGTTTTCAAATTTTTATCTAATGTACCCTATTCAATCCAGCCCGTTTAAGAGTGAATTGGATTGGAATGGGTTTAATATAAAAAAATATAAAAATTTAATCTAATTAACTTGGATTGGATAATTTTTTTCTGATCATATGCAAGAGGGGAGCATCTTGAGTGTACTAACATTGAAAATGTAATCAAAATAGTTTTAAAAAAAACTTTTGTTTTGTTAATGCCAGTTTCTCCACAGTTACTTTTAAAACAAAAAATTAGAAAAAATATAAAATTAGCTTCACCGTGAATTAAAATAAGTTTGTTCTTTTACATAGTTTGTGAACCTTTAGTAGAAATATATCCTAAAAAGTTAACAATTAAAATTATGAATTTTTATTATAAAAGAAGACTATATTAAATATGTTAGTTTAAATATATTCTAAAAGTGGGACTGGTAATTATGATTTTTTATTATAAAAGAAGACTAGATTAAATATGTTAGTTTAAATATATTCTAAAAGTGGAACTGGTCAAGGCACCTACCTATTCAAGGTTCTGTGGTTGAATTCATTAATTATTCAATCAACATTAATAAAACAATATTAATAATCAAGTTATTTATAGAATAAAATTAGAAAAATATAACATTATGATTTAATATTACTAAAACCTAAAAATAACACACTTTTTTAAAATTGAACATTAAAATAAAAATAAATAAATAATATTTCGTAATATTTAAGTTAATTCAACAATGCATAATATTTTTTAAAATAACAAGTTTCTTGATTTTTTTTTTATTTTTACAAATACTCTATTTTTTATATTTAAAAAAAAAACAAAACAAAACGACATGTAAATAATAATTTCTAAAAAACATATATATTTTGAACTATTATGAATTGTTCTTTGATCATCTTTTTTATTTTTAAAGCAGTTGAATTTAAGACTATTTTTTTTTAATTATATAGGGCAAACACTAGACCTATTAGTTTTCCAATTAAATGGGTGAGTAGAGTACCATTCTTACACCATAAACCATACCACTCCATGTCACTAATTATGGAACAAATTCTTATAAACTCCTTAAATGCGTAACGGAATGGGCACCCGTATCAACGGAAATTTCCTACTCCACTCATTATCCTATTCACCAATCAAACCAACAATTATAACATACCTACTCATAGTTAGGAGCAAGACTCATTACTTATTATGCTCAATACAATTATTATCCTTCTTCACTATAATTTATTATTGCCAAAAGAAATTTCAATATTTGGTAACACCACACCATCCAAATTCATTAACAATACCTTCTGCGTGTCAAATGCATTCATATATGTTGATTGATATTCTCAATTCAAAATTAAAATACTTCTTTCAATTTTACCTTCAATAAATAATGTTATCTTCTAATATTTCACAACTTATTTATTCAAATTAGAAAAGAGAACATCATATTTTACTAAGAATGACCCTAATAAATAATATTGTGTTACGTATCTTATCCTTCAATAGTCACACAAAGTCAACAACTTACAAAAAAAACACTTTAATATTAAGATAAAATGTTTTTTTTATCCAAAACCAGTTCAGAAATGTTTTTTGTTTATGCAATTCATTGGACCAACTTGCTCTAATATAATTTATTTAATAGTAAATAACTTGCATAAACATGTACATTAGAGATACTCTTAGAATAATCTACCTAAGAAACCTTGAATGTGAATTAAAATCAAATGATAAAAAGTATATCTTACCATCATATAATTCTCATTTTTTATGATGAAGTTTTGTTTAAGAAGAAATTAGGAGAAGGGATAAGGAAGTGATGGATGAAAATGGAGAGGGAAAAAAGAGAAGCATATTTTGGAGGTTGAGATAGATAGATAGATATCTGAATGAATGGTTAGGATAGTATAGAAGGATCTGAGGGAAAAAAGGGAAAAAAAAAAAAAGCAAGAGGTGAGGTATTTGATTTTGAATAGTTTTGGGTGGTGTAGTAGTAGTAGTAGCCCCTGATTGAAAAGGTAAAATATATAGGAAATTGAAAGATGTAAGGTAACAGATGTTGGGAAATAAAGGTATGGTGCATGCATGCCCCACAAAGTAGGCTGTAAAATGCAGCATCCCTAGGGAAATGAAAGAGCAGCTCTATTCTACAATGGGAATCCTATGCCTTATTTCCTTTCCTTTCATAAAGTGGAGGCCAGGTAGCTGATAGCATAGAGATTCTGCTCCAGCATCACATTTCAACTGTTGCAACCACTGTTTTCTGAAACAGAATCATCACAAAGAATCAACATCAAGTCAAACAAACATTTTCATTTTCATTCTCATTTTCATTTTCTTCTCATGCTGCTCCTTCACAAACCATCCTTCCAACCGGCTTTATTGTTGCCTCTATATTTGACTTCCACCCCTTTATCCTCCATGCAAACCCTCACCATATCAATATGCCACTTCTTCCTTCCTTTTTTAGTATATACTGTCTTCTCTTTCTATCACCACTTAGGTTAGATAATGATGTTTTCAATACCTTCAACATCTTAATATTACTCCAAACTACACACTGGATACTATATATAATATAAAGACTCTTCTTCTTTATCACAACACACAATCTTCAAAACAAAACATTAAATATCCAAACCACCAATATTTTATGTGTTAATTCTAACAATGAGTAAGTTTCTTTTTTAGAAAGGATCATTTTTTTAAAAGAAATATTTATTATATATTTCTTAATGTTTGTTAAAAAAAATTCACAAAAAAATACTTTTTATGCATTTTTAGATGTTTGTTACAACTTTTTTTAAAAAGTAAAAAAAATAACAATGATCTGAAAATAATTTATCAGTAACTTAACAAAACAAGTGATGCGAAAGTTGTTTTAAAAATGCATAATGATTTTTTAATAAAAATTATTTTTTTTATAATTGTATCAAACGTACTAATTTATATTTTTGTAAGAAACACTTATTTTTTTATCTTTTTTTCAAAATCACTTCATTTTTAACTTTATAAAAAATGGGGAATATCCATCCAACTAAGAGTTAAAACATTAAAAAAAAAAGTCTAGAGATCCAACTCTGAATCGCGTTGAAATAATAGATAACACAATTTTGGATTTAAAACTAATCTTAATTTAGAAATCCGTAAATTATACATTTGATTAAAAATTTATACTGGATTTTTTTATTAATTAACTTTAGAATACAGCATAAACAATATATCACTTTACTTCAAAAAATCTCTTATGATTAATATAAAAATCAATTTATTTAAAATCAATTTATAAACGTTAGAAATCATAAACAATTCTACTTTATAGACCAAAGCAAGAGAGTTAATGAGCATTGCTGGGAATGAGTATTTAGAAAGAAAAAGTTAACGTCATATGTTAGAAATCATAAAAATTCAATGGAACAGACTTTGAATTTTTTTTCCATGTTAGTGCCAAAAAAATGTCGATTTCACCTATGTATTTAATCAAATAGCATTTTTCATTGATAGTTTTTTTCATTGACATTAAGCGAAACATTTTAAAAAACATAAATTTATTAACAACAAAATAATCTATTAATTATTTAACCAATATTAATTAATATAGCTTTATAATGCATACAAAATGTATCAAATAAATAATTTTAAAATTTGAAATCTTTCTTCAATTTCAATTTAAAAAAAAAATACAAATTGGGACTATAATTCGGTATGAAGTAAAGTCAATTCCAATTAGTTTTTGGACTCTAAAAGCCAAAAAAATATAACATAAAAATGCTATTTAAATAAATAGTATTATAATTTGGAAAAAAGATTTTGTGACAATAGTAGTAGGTGGGAAAAAATTGCTGATATTGTGTATAAATTGTTGCTTGTTGGGTCTCGTGAGTTTCTGAAATAATGAAACATGATGTGATTTAAAGGGTCCACATTTCTCTGAAACCTTAACATGTCAATGTAACATTATCGTTTCTTTCAACTCATATTACAACTTTCTATACACACTCTGCATATCTAATATCTTCATGTCTTGGACAAAGCTTTAGGCTATGCTTTTTGGTACCCTTCATATTGGGAAAGCATATGCAATTATATAATGGGGAAGTGATAGATACCACATCAAATACCCATTGGATCCTATACATCAAATTATCAAATTACTGTCTAATGCATTGCTCAATTGCTCAACTACTAATTAGTAGGATTTGGTCAAGTTTTTATTGAGTTTAACGTGGTTTTGAGATAATTTATGCTTCTGTTTGTTCTATATTTATTAATTTTTATTTTTGATAAAATAAAACTGTATAATGCATCTTCTTAATCTTTTCTTTTCTTATATTATCTGAGTAAAGTATTCACCAAATCACTTTCTAATATGCATCTCTTTACATTCACACCATCAAAATTGGTTCATACATCTATATTTTTCACTCACCTTAAACATTCCTCCTCGCTAATAACGCCACATGATTATTTTTATAACTATACTACTCATGCATATACAGCTATGGTCTTATATTTACATATATTTAGACTGCCTGAAATTGTTATAAAACATAGTAAATATATACTTTGTTGTGTTCTTTTAAAAATAATATATGTCCGCAGATATTTATATTAGAAATAATATATTACAAATAAACATGAGACTTTATATTTTTTTCTTATCAACTTTTTTGTTCATCACACTTATCACACAACTAATAAAGGTAAATTATCATGAATTTTGTTGTATACTTAATTATTTTTTCATTTTCTTCGTACATACAGATAAACATTGTCTTTTCAAAAGTAAAAAAAAAAAACATATTAATATATACTTTCGACAAAGGAATAAGGAATTACATTTTCACAGTCATATAATTTTCACAAAGATTAAAAAATAATTATGATACAAGTGAGCCTATTCTCGCTTGATTTTTCTCAAACTAGCCTAAAAAGCTTGAAAATTAGCATTTTTAGTTTTTCTTTTAAAAGGTTAGATTATTCCATGTTTTATTATTTTTAATTTTATTGTATGTAAAATTTTATTTTATTATATATATATATATTAATTTAAAAAATCTTTAATGAGATATTATGTGATTACTTGGATAGATTTTTGTATATTTTGAAATTTTAATTTTTGGTATGATTTAATGGTGTGAATTTGAATATTGCGATATGTAAATTTAGAAGGAGGTATCTCGACTCTTCTGATATATTGGAATCACATAGATGAAGATTATCAAGTGTTGAGAGATTCATGTGATTTTGTGTTAGGTGTGAAAAAAACCTGGTATTTCAGATCATATGAACTAACCATATCATACTAGTTGATATGATATTAAGATTACTTATTCGCATAATTGTGTGGATTCAAAGTGAGGTAGTAAGATATGTGTAGATTTATGAGTCTAAGTCAATACACGAGTCTTTTAGAAGTAGAGTCAAGTGTCTAAGTATGTGGGTCAAGAGAAGTCTAACATGAGTAATGTGAATGATGAATTATGATAGACACTTTATGGTTTTGTGAAAATGTAATAGAGTTGATGACTTTATGTTTGTTAAATGAAATTGAAATTATGTATAATTTTTCTTTTATAGCTAGTTTACCTTGTTATTTGTTGTGCTGTGTTTTGTTTTCTTTATCTGTGATTATCATGTATTTTACATGGGAGCAGATGAGGCTGCAGGTGAGAAAGGTCCCTTGATGTGAGTTGATTTTTATATGTTTTCATTTATGGTGACATTTTTACTTAATATTGAGATTTTAACAATTAAGGGTGAGGACCTAAGGAAGATTCTCACTGGACACGAACTTAACCAAGTGGTTAAATAAGTGTGAAGGTTCACTTCACAGAGGCAAAGATGAAAAGCAAGATATAGTGAGGATGAGATGCAATTGCGGAATTGAAATGGACATAAGGTAAACATCAATGGTGGTCATGGCCTCCCAAATGATGCACCATACTCATGATTATGAGTGAAACCCAAGAACAACAATTAAGAGAAAAAGAGGTAAGAACATAAATGGAATGGAGAAATGAAAGGAAAATGGAATGAGAAAACTTATGGTGGTGGGTGAGAAATGTCACGCCACTTGGAGGGTGATATGCTCTAAGATGAGTGTGTTGGCCGCCACTTGAGAATTTTCTAAATCACTCAAGATAAGACCTCAAACCTAATAGGACATAAGTCTCACTAATGGTGTGTTTGCTTCCAAGTGGGAGGAGGGAGGGGGTATTTTTGTGTTTGTTTCAAGGGTTTTGAGGGCGGGGGAGTGGATGGGAGAGAGGGTGGATGGTTTTTTTTACTCTTTACAAAATGAAGAGATTTGGGGGATTGATGTAGATTATTGTATTTTTACCAAAATATCCTTTTGCATTCATTTTATTACAATATATAAAATTAAATATTATATAAATTTATTTATTATTTATAATTTCAAAAATATTTAATTATACTATTAATAA
>Ga0123342_1006337_pt1 | contig 16484 bp, 16 predicted proteins | sample Turbeawhitnodule_FD_89960 | JGI IMG/M metagenome (GOLD analysis project Ga0123342, IMG submission 89960) | Root nodule microbial communities of legume samples collected from Mexico - Turtle bean Mexico white nodule | ecosystem: Host-associated > Plants > Roots > Nodule | place: Mexico: Nepantla... | reverse complement strand
TTTCCACTTACGGTCATTTACGTTTGGAATTCATCTTTGTCTTACGGATATATATGTTCGAAATATTAAATTGAAAATCTTAATTTTTTACACAGATTTCTATATCTGGAATGAACAACAATCTCTTTCATACTTGTGCATCTGGAGGCCAATATCCAGTTTTCACCATTTTTCTTAATAAAGAAGACAAGGGCAAAATGGGATTTTAAAATTTTTGTCGGGTGCTAGTCAAAATTGATTGGGTGCAGGAAACAATTGCCATTTTTTTTTAAGTAGATCTACAACTTGCTGCTAAAATACTTGTGAATATAAGTGGGCCACAAGTAGTATATGTAGTATTAAAATAGGCAAATGCTCCCTGCACCATATCAATTCCAACATGCACCTGGTATTAAAAATGACAAAAATGCTCTTTAAAATGACGAAAATAACCTTAAAAAAGAAGGGTGTAAATAAAAATTACTTTTGGATCCTTTATCTGGAAATATTCGGGATCTTTTATCCAGAAATATTCCGGATTTAGATATCCAGAACACATTTTTGAATTCCAAAAATATTTATCCGTAATGCATTTTTAATTTTATATTCTGGATTTTTTTATCCAGAATTTATTTTTTTATTTTTGAATTATTTTTACTATTCCAGATTTTTAAATCCTGAATAAGGGTAATTTTGAAAATTTTGAAAAATGTTAGGGTGTAGGTTAGAATTGATATGGTGCAGGAAGAAATTGCCATTAAAATATTCCAATTTTGATATTGTGAAGTCCATTTAAAAAAGAGTTTAGTATATTGGTGGTAAGAGTGGTCATGGATTGGATTTTGGGTATTCCAATCCAAATCTAAATATTTGGATCATATTTATAATCAAAATCTATATTTTTAATAAAAAGATTTTGGATATCCAAATCCACATATTTGGATTGGATTTTAAATAAAATGTTCATATTTTTATAAAAATAAGTAAATTGTATTTTAAATCAAAATTCATGTTTTCTTACAAAATTAACATAGTATTAATATAATAATATGTAACAAAAGTTAAAATATTATATAAATATTAAGAAAATATAATACAGTTATAATTTAATAAAACTAAAAAAATTAAAGATAACATAATATATAAATTTTTTAACATTAAAATATACCTACCTATAATACTTTAATTAATCTTTGGAAATATTACATTCATTTATTATGTACAAAATATTGGAACAAATAAAATTATAAAGAAAATGTATAAAACTTGATTGCATAATGTGTGTGTGAGAGAGTAATTAAAATTTAAAAAAGTGAGTAAGAGGTGGAAGAGATAGAGAGAGAGGTGGAACCCAAAGAGAGTAACTAAAATTTTAAAAAGTGAATAAGAAGTGCAGGAGAGAGAGAAAGAGAGAGAGAAAACCACAAATGATAAAAAGTATTGAAGATGGTTTGTGTAGAGGTAAGAGAGAGAGAGATTAATTCCAAAAATTTGGAATGGAAATTTGGATTTTCTAATTTTTAAGATCTTTATAAACAAAATGGAGATCTGATATGAAAATATAATAAAATGTGGATCAAACTAAAAACTGAATTTAAATAAAGTAACTTATGGTCACTAATAGTGAAGTAAGTTTTATGCTGTTTTTACAAGTGGTGGTTATTAGTGAAGTAAGTTTTATGGTGTTTTTACAAGTGGTGACTGTATTTTTGTATTTTTTTTCATTTTTATGAAAGCCACAAAATCTAAAAAAAAAAATAGCGATGGAGTACAAAACTCACAAAAAAAATCTTTGCATTAGAAATGACAAATACAATGATTATTCTCGCTAACCCTCTCACACACTCTTAAAATGATGGAACTGCTCTCTCAAATGCTACAACTGGAGAAGAATGAAAGTGTTGCGGTTGGAAAAGAGGTATGCGGCTGTTTTGAAGTTTTGCATTGGCACAGTAAGTGATAAAGCGCAGAGACAAGGAAAAAGAAGATGAATAGTAACTATGAGAGAGAAACTAAAATATTCTAATCTTATTATTAGTGTAATACTTCACGTTTTTCATACCCTGAATTGCATGCACTGAGTCATATATATACATGAGAAGAAAGGAGGGAAAGAGGACTCGACCCAACAGTTTCGTGAGAAAGGCCCAACCCAATAGTAAAAAAAAAACCAGAGAACATCAAAAGGCTGGAAGGAGGTATGGGGTGTCGGGATGCAATTGAGGTTATTGAAAAAAAGTGAAATTATGCTCCATTTATGATTACTTAAAATTTTTAAAAAAAGATTAAAATCGACTTTTTCACAATTAATATGGAGATACAGGAAAAATATGGAGATTGAGGAAGAATTTCTCAATAAATAATGTATTGATTTGTTTAAAGTACTTAATTTGTATGATGCATGGTGTTACCTTAAAGTATGAAGTATTACTAAAAGAATAAAGAAATTTTTTTGGTGAGTTTGTTGGTTGAAGTTGCTTGTGTAAAATTCTTTAAAGAACTTATTCAGGTATAAACAATATATATGAAATCATTCTCATGTTAACTTAAATAATATTAAAAACAACTTAGAAGGTTTTAATGAGAAAAAAAATTATATTATTATAAATATTAATTAAAAGTTCTTTACTTAATTTATGTGCCCAAAGAACGACTATTGAGCTCGAGTTCATAGAAGATAAAAATTAACTTAAGAAAATATGAAATCAAATTTGACTTGATAAAACAATTGAGACTGTTCAAAAGTATATCTGCCACATGTTGAAACTTTGAAGACTAGGCTTCATATATTTGAGAATGTTTTGTTTGTAGAGGATAAATAATTTCGACTGATCATTTCAAATTTATTAGCATGCGATATACAAATTAGGCATTACTTTAGTTATTCATATTAAAATTGAACCAAGTATTCTACTATTCTAGACTCATAGTTTATGTCCAGAAACATGATAAAAAAAAAGAAGAAAACATTGAAATGGGGAAATGTTGAAATGAGAAAGATGATGAACCGATTATTTTATTATATTTTCTCATACTATACATGTAATCATGTGAAATATTTATACTAACATAATTACATTAAACCAGAAAAATGAATATGGACTTAAAGTCCAAGACAAAAAGAAAAACAAACCATAACCAAAACTCTTTCCTCAAGTTGGAAAAGACATATTGGTCATCCCAAGCTTGCATATATACCTGTTGAAAGTGTCATTATCAAGAACTTTAGTAAAAATATTTTTTGGGTCCTCATTGGTTTTTTATGAAAAGAAGATAAAATAGGTTGTTAGGTAGTTTTTCTTTAATAGAATGACAATCAATTTCGATGTGCTCTATTCATTCGTGGAAGTTCTGATTTAATATAATGTGTCTTGCAACTTTATTATCACAGTAACGATTGGTAATTGCAGTAGTGATTTGAACATCATGTAAAAGAGAACCATTGTATCTCACAAAACAATGGTAGCAAGGGCATGATATTCAACTTCAAAAGAAGAGTATGACATAATGCTTTTTTCTTCGACCTCCATGATATAAAATAGTGCCTAAGAGAAATATGAAAACCAGTGATCGAACATCGCATGTTTGGACATACAACCCAATCAAAATCACTGAAACATTGTAATTGTAGTGTAGAACTGGAAGAAAAGAATATTCCTTGTGATGGAGCAACTTTTATGTACCTCAAAAATATGATGTTCCCACTTGGTGGTGCTGAACAAAGGGTGATTGCATGAACTGACTCAAGTGATGAACAATACAACATATATCAAGTCTAGTTATGGACAAGTAGAGAAGACATCTAATAAGCCTTTATCATGTTTCTAGTTCATGGATACATGTGTCTTGTTAAAACGAATGCTTTGAAGATTTCAATATGGGAATATCAAGTGCATATTTTCTTTGACAAAGATGTATCCCTTCTTTTGATAAAGTAATTTCAAATCCTAGAAACAATTCAATTATCCTACATCCTTAATTTTAAAACAATCATTTAAAGATCTTTTGATTTTATTTATTTCTTCTAAACTAATTCTTGAAAGAATGATATCATCTACTATACGAGTAACACAAGGAATAAATGATAAATTTTCTTAATAAACATAGAGTGGTCAAAGGAAGATTGATTGAATTTCTTAATTTTCAAAAACAATGTGAGCTTGCAAACCACTGCCCACTAGCTTATTTAAGACCATATACGAATTTCTTTTAACCAAAAAACCTGATTGGATTTTTGGTTTCAATTCCTAGGTGGCACAAGCATATATAGACTTCTTTCTTTAATTCTCTAGGTAGAAAAACATTGTTCACGTATAATTATTCAAGGTGCCAATTTTTTTATAGCTACAAGAGTGAGTAAGAAACGTACAATAGTAAGCTTGACAAATAGAGAATATGTATCAATGTAACAATTTGATTATATCTTTTATACACAAGTTGTGTTTTATATCGTTCAATATCACATTTTCTTTATATTTGATTTCGTAAACCCATTTGCAACTAATGAGTACTTTGTGTAATGGTAGATCAGTGATACCACGTTTTGTTATCTTCAAGCGCTTTGATTTCATCCTTCATAGCCATATGCCATACAATGCATTGTGATGCTTCCTCATATGTTTGAGGTATAGAATGTGATAAAATAAAAAATATATATTTTAAATCTTTCGGTGAAACAATCATGTAAGAAATAACATTGTTGATAGGAAAACATACCTTGTATAATTCATTGCAGTGTTGTACAATTTAATTAATCTTAATAGAATTTAAGGCTTGTTGGTGATATTCTTTCAAAAAGCTCGGCACCTTACGAGTTGTGTTGGATCTTTGTAAAACTTCATTCTCAACTTCTTTCAGTGTATTGTTCACATTCATTGTTATATTTGTGAGGGATATCAAACAAAATACTAAAAGTATCTTATTGAACATCATTATTACAATTATCAATGTTTGTGTGTATAAGTGAAAATTTGTTCATGAATGATTTCATTCAACCACAATTTTTTTTTCTCGTGGGCTTTCAACCATGAAACTTGATTTATAATTCTTAATTTCTCATAAAATTCTTTGTATTCAAATTCTTTTCCATTTCTAGTTATAATAGTTTCAATGCCTTTTTTTTTTTTTTAGTTTTTAGCGTAAGTGATGAAATTATACAAAAGTTGCCTTGTATGATCATATAGTGAGAAAATAATGATAACGATCAAATTTCATCCTCTCAATGATGCAATGTCTAGCACTCTAACATAGTATAAGAATGAACAAAATTGATTAAATCAATTTTAGCATTAGCAAAACGGGCAATGACTTGTTTTTACCCATATAAACCTTATTCATAGGATCTCTAATAACAAATTTTGGGTTTCCATCTCTTGTTTGTTTACAATTGGATCGAGTATCATTATTTCCCTTGATGTGTTCTAAAATCATATTTCTTCCTTGGGGTTTTGTCAAATGATCTGCTAGATTTTGTTCTGACTTAACATAATCAACAGAAACTGTTTCACTATTTAGCATATGCTTTATCAAATTATGTCTCAATTATATATGTTTTTATTTCCATTGTAAGTTTTGTTTTTAACTATAGCAATTACCGGTTGACAATCGCAATGCATTGATATAAATTGCTAGGTTTCATTCCTAATGGAATGTTTACTAAGAACTTTTTCAACTACTCAACTTCATTTCCAGTCATTTCAAGAGAACCAAACTCTCACTCTATTGTTGATCTTATAGTAATTTTTTGCTTGGATGATCTCCATGTAATCACATCACCCCCAAGTGTAAACACATAACCACTAGTGAATTTTGTCTCATATGAATAAGTGATCCAATTAACTCTGATATCTTCTAGTATAATAAGAAATCCACTACAATTAATTATACAAATTATTGTACCACTTGAGTATTTCATGAATCTTGCAAGTACATCCCAATGATCCTGATTAGGGCATTGAGTGTACATACTCAGTCTACCTATTATACAAGCAATATCTAATTTAGAAAAGCTAATTAAATGCTATAAGCGCCCAATTATATGGCATATTAAGGTTGAGAAATATATTCTCTTTTATTTTTCTTTTATTTAAAGTTAGTATCACGTACTTGTTTAAAGTCATAATAGTCAAACTTCCTAAAAAGTTTCTCAGTATATTGTTCGTATGATAGTAATATACTATCTTTCCTCCTTATGATTTTAACTCATAAAATTACTTTTGTTTCACTCATGTCTTTCATTTCAGACCTAAATCCCATAAATAATTTTGTTATATAAACTATATCATTACATGTACCAAAAAATAATGTCATTAATATAAAAACATATAATGATACATTCACCTTCTTCAGATGTAGTGTACACACGTTTATTAGCATAGGTAGTAGAAAAAACATCATTGAGTAAAACAACAACAAATTTCCCATTGCATTATTTTTGTGCATGTTAGCCCATATAAATTTTTTAAAAGTCTACGTACTTTGTTTTCTTAACCAGGAACAACACACCCTTCAGGTTGAGTCATATAAATTTCTTCCTCTAGTTAACCATTAAAAAATGTTGTCTTAACATCCATTTGGTGAATAACTAACTTATGAATAGATGTTATACCTAACAACACTCGAATAGAAGAAATCCTAGTAATTTGGGAAAATATATCAAAGTAATCTATGTTGAGTTTTTGAGTAAAATCTTTTGCTACTAATATTGTCTTATATTTTTATATGGATCCATCATGATGATAGTTTTTTTTTTTCAAGATCCACTAATAACCAATGAGTTTTTCTCCTTTGGAAAAATATACTAAATGATGGAAGAGGCCCAAGCACAAACTCAAGTACAAACCCAACAAATAGAATATCAGGGCCAACTACTAGAGTTATGGCAAAGAAGATTCAAGAGGAGTGGGATATAGCTCCTGATGGCAGAGAAACCTTCCAATATATGTTCAAAGATTCCATAAATCTAGTGTAGAGTAGAATTTATTTTCTTGTCAAAATAAATAGGAATTTTACTTGTATTTTTGTTTAATTGTAATTAGGGTTGGATTAGGCACCTAAAGACCAACCTAGGTTAAATTAGGGTTTCTAGAAAACTCCTAATTAACCTAGGCCGACCCATTATACCTAAAAATGAGCATATGTTACACACCCATGTCACACCTTCCATGTGAGCTCATTTTAGGGGCCAAATTCAAACCCATTTCATTTGAATTTTCCCACCATTTCTACTTGTTCGAATCCAACCCTCTCATGCTATATAAAGAGGTGCTTGGTCCATGTATTTTCAAGATTAATGAATGAGTGAAATTGATTCCAAAATATTTAGCCAATTCTCACTATTTTCTTGCCTATTTAGGATAGACACTTTAGTCTTCAACTCTCCACCTAGCTCAAGTGATTAGGCCTCACCTATCACTCTCCATACTTAGCATGCACCTCCAAGAAAACCGCAAGCTCCATGTGAGCCTCCTTGCACGCCTCCTCCATTGGAGCTTCTGCCAATCCTCTCCAAAATTCAATCAAACAATTCGGTAATGAAGACACAATCCATCATTTGGTATCATGAGCCATGGTTCTTCAAGAGCTAAGTGTGCCTTTTCTTATTTTAATTTTTGTGTTGTTCTTAATTCTGTATGGTTCATCATGTTGTTGAATGTCTTGTTGTTTTTAATTTCGTTTTTAGTACATGTGTTGTTGTTTTAAAATTTCAATCAGTGCATCTTGCTTAATTGTGCTTGAGAAATCTGTGTACAAATTTGATTAGGATTCCATGGAGTTTTGTGTTGCTGTTTTAATTTTGCCTTATTTGAGTTTTTCTTGATGTTTTAATCCGTTCATATTGTTTTGATTTGAGTCATTTTGATTTTTGAATCCAATTCTGTTTTGTCAAGTCATGTGCATCCACAATTGTCATCAATTCCATGTAGTACTAATTGTTCTTGATTTGGTTGCTTGTTTTAATTTGAGTGCAGTTTTATATTTTTGTATTTGAGCTTTTGGTGCATTTTTATTTTTATATTTGAGTTCATGCTTGTGTGCTAGATTCATACAAGTTCCTATACATCAATTCCATTGTGTCTTTGAAGTTTTTCAATTATGTTTTTAATTCCAGTGTAGGTTTCCTTTGTTTCACTGAATATGTGTTGGCTGAAAATGTATGTGAAAAATAATTTCGTTGGAGAAAAATTCTGAAACTGTGGATTTGAGTAGTCTGAAGTGTTATAAAAAAAAGTGAAAAAAAAGGTGAATCAAAATTCAAAATACAAAAAAATGATAAATCAAATAAAATCAGTGTGCAATTGTGGCGCGAAAAAAAAAACCGGTGAAGTGGCAGTAGATTTGAAAAATTTATCACAATTAATTGGTGGATCATTTTGGTGTAATTCCAGTGCCAAATCTGAGTTAAGATCTTGAAATTTTTGTGGTTTAAATTTAAAATTCAAATTTGAATTATCCAGCTCAACATAAGTTGTTTAAGTCACACATTTTTTACACCTCAAATTTTTAATAGTGTTGTTTTGGTTTTCTTAATCCAAATCTAGTACCATTCTTTAGGTTAAATTTGTGTGCCACCTTTAATTGAGTTCCTTATTTGTTTGCTTGTCATTTTCATTCAATACTCTTTCAAGATTTGTCATATATCTACTCTCTTTGTTGTAGTCCAATTATAAATTGAAACTTTTGTTGCTTTAAAATTTTGTTGACCTCTTTCTTGGTGGAAGTATTTCAAAAGTGCCTTGTTGAGTTTGAAGCTATCAATTTTCGGTGAGAATCCTTATCACTCAAAGAGGTGCATATTTGAATAATCACAGTTGAATATCCTTAAGAGGTTTAACAAGGGGACAACAACAAGTTTGTACCCAAAATATACATAAAGAGGGAGTGCATATACTAGGATTTAAAATTTTTGGTGCTTCAAAAATTTGTTGTTTCAATTTTCATTGTATTTTCTTTGATTTGCATTTTGTTAAACCTTGAAAAATTAGTAGATTGATGGCGCAATTAGACAGTGAGTGTGTCTTTGAGGTTCTAAGTGCCAAGAAACCTCACCATTAGGATTTCGACTAGTTTAAAGTTTTCTAGTTAGAATGTATTTCAATTGTGTTTAATTGTTTTTGCATTCTTGTTTTCTTGCATAAAATTGTTTTTTCATTCTTGATTGTGCTCTAAGTGAATTACTTAGAGAAAGGTTTGTGAAAGTCTTGGAGGATAGAATCTGGCTAGGAAAGCCTTGGTACTTAAGTGATCTACCTCCCTTTCCTGGGAATCTACCTACATTACTCCACCTATCTTTCTTGTGGTAACTTACTTTTAACACATAACTTTGAACATGTCTTCTCATTCTTCTAGTCCAAATGAAACTGATACAAAGTCTACAAAATCTCTTTTAAAATAATTAGTCAGAGACTTTCAATCACTATCATATAGACAATTGCGACATGAGGCCCAACTAAAAGAAAGGGATGCTCATTTTGTTAACTTAGAAGAAGAGTTGAAACTTGTTAAAGAAAAGAATGAATACACAAAAAAAAAAAAAAATCTTCACATACATCTAGCTCTAGGTTGAGTGATTCATATGGTAAGGAAAGCTTTAAAATGAATGAATATTATCAACTTCAACCTAGGAGAGTTAGAAGGGAAGAAAAATAAAATAATGAGAGAGCATATCCATGAGAGGGGGAGTTAATGATGATCCAAAGAACCCTCAACAACTAATCTTGTGGGAATAGAGAGACACAAAGAGAGAATATTTTCCATACAAGATGTAAAGTTTTAGAAAATGTTTGTTCTCTCATTGTGGATAGTGGCTCTTGCTGCAATTGTTGTAGGACTAGGGTGGTTGAGAAGCTAAATCTACAATTAATACCTCATCCTAAACCTTACAAACTTCAATGGATAAATGAAGATGGGGAATTAACTGTAGACAAGCAAGTGAAAGTCAAATTTTCTGTGGGAAACTATAAAGACAAAGTTTTATGTGATGTAGTTCCCATGGAAGTTTGTCATTTGTTGGGTAGACCATGGCGAATTGATAAGAAAACTATGCACAATGGTCTTACCAATGAGATCACTTTCACTCATAGGGAAAAGAAGTTTGTACTCTATCCCTTATCACCTTCACAAGTGATACATGATCAAGTACAAATGAAAAAAAGGAGAAGATGAAAAAAGAAAGAAAGTATAAAACCAAGGAAAAGTCCTTAAGGAAAAAGAGGTGTGAGAGAAGAGTGTTCCTTCTCACAAGGTCATTCAGAAAGAAGAAAAATTCAAATTTTTTTTGAAAAGATACTTCTTTCTTAACAACCTTCATGCCTCATGCTTTGTAAAGGAACACATAGAAAACTTCTTAAAGAGTCTCATGAAGGAGGGCTCATGGGCCATTTTGGAGTTGATAAAACTCTAGAGCTTTAAAAAGGAAAATTCTTTTGGCCACACATGAGAAAAGAAGTCCAAAGACATTGCTATAGATGCATTTCTTGTTTAAAATATAAATCTAAAGCAATGCCTCGTGGACTCTATACTCCTTTTGCAAGTGCTCCATGGGAAGGCATAAGCATGGATTTTATATTAGGACTTCCTAGGACAACAAGAGGTTTTGATTCCATTTTTATGGTTATGGATAGGTTTAGCAAGATGGCAAATTTTATTTCATGCCATAAAGTGGATTATATTAACAATATCTCTAGGCTCTTCTTTAGAGAAGTGGTAAGAATTCATGGTCTACCTAAAAGCATAGTTTTGGATAGAGACCTAAAATTTGTAGGCCATTTTTTGAGGATTCTTTGGGAAAAACTTGGAACTAAGTTGAAATTTTCAATTTCTTGTCATCCTCAAACGAATGGTCAAAAGGAATTTGTAAATATATCTCTTTCTACCATGCTTAGGGCAATCATGAGAGGCAACAACAAGTCTAGGGAAGAGTACCTTCCCCATATTTAATTTGCATATAATAGGATAATACATAAAACTACTAATATTTCTCCATTTGAAGCTGTGTATGGATCAATCCTCTTACTCCTTTCGATTTGTTACCTCTACCTAATCCACAAGAATTTGTGCATAAGGAAGGAGTAACAAAGGCTGAATTTTTTAAGAAAATGCATGAAAGGATTAAGGATCAAATACAACAACAAACAGAGAAATACTTGAAACATAACAAAAAGGTGAAGAGAGAAATAATTTTTGAGGAAGGAGATTGGGTTTGACTTCACCTTAAGAAGGATAGATTCCCTACTAAGAGGAAATCCAAACTTAGTCCCCAAGTAGATGGTCCTTTCCAAGTCCTCAAAAGAATCAATGATAATGCATATCAAATAGACCTGCCTGAAGAATATGGAGTACATACTACTTTCAATGTTATGGACATAACCCCTTTTGTAGGTAGTAAAGATCAAGAGGCAGAAGCATTGGATTTGAAGACAAATCCTCTTCAAGAGGGAGGGGGTGATGGAAGAGGCCCAAGCACAAGCCCAAGTACAAGCCTAATTACAAGCCCAACAAATAAAAGATCAAGGCCAACTACTGGAGCTATGACAAAGAAGATTCAAGAGGACTAGAATACAGCTACTAATGACAGAGAAACCTCCCAATATATGTTCAAAGATGCCATAAATCTAGTGTAGAGTGGAATTTATTTTCTTGTCAAAATAGAATAGGAATTTTACTTGTATTTTTCTTTAATTGTAATTAGGGTTGGATTAGGCATCTAAAGACCAACCTAGGTTAAATTAGGGTTCTAGAAAACTCCTAATTAACCTAGGTCGGCCCATTAGACCTAAAAATGAGCATAGTTTACACACCATGTCACACCTTCCATGTGAGCTCATTTTAGGCACCAAATTCAAACCCATTTCATTTGAATTTTCCCACCATTTCTACTTGTTCAAATCCAGCCCTCTCGTGCTATATAAAGAGGTGCTTGGTCCATGTATTTTCAAGATTAATGAATGAGTGAAATTGCTTCCAAAATATTGAGCCAATTCTCACTCTTGTCTTGCCTCTTTAGGATAGACACTTTAGTCTTCAACTCTCCACCTAGCTCAAGTGATTATGCCTCACCTATCACTCTCCATACTTAGCATGCACCTCTAAGGAAACCGCAAGCTCCATGTGAGCCTCTTGCACGCCTCCTCCATTGAAGCTTCTGCCAATCCTCTCCAAAATTCAATCAAACAATTCAGTCATGAAGACACAATCCATCACTAAAGTTCAAGTATTACTTTTTTTAATTGAATAAATTGTAGTCTTAATGGTCTTATCCCAATGCTTTGCATCAGAAGTGCTAATATCTTCTAAATAACTTTGGATTATTTTTAATAAGGTAAGTATCAAAGTCATCTCCAAAAAAGTTTCTTTTATTTTTCTTTTACTTCTCCTTAAATCCTCACACATTATATCATTAGTAATGATTAGGTTGTTTAGATATAAAATTAACCTTTAAAGGAAAAACATGTTCAAAGAACTCAAACATTTTTTGTCTCAATTATAGTATTACAATCAATTACATCACTTTTAAGAATAAGGAACTTATAGGCAACACTATCTTTCGCTTAGCCTAAAAACACATGATTAGAAATTTTAAAACTTATTTTCTTTTTATTAGGATCAGGTAACATCACTATAACTAGACACTCTCATACTTCTAGGTATATAAGATTAGGTTGGTAACATTTTCGTAACTCATAGGGTGTTTTACGAATTTTCTGATGTGGTATCCTATTTTGTTAAACACATGTTGTAAGAAGTGTTTCTCTCTAAATATTATCAAGGGCACTAGATTTAATAATTATAACATTCATCATTTTTTTATTCCTACTTTTTCTCTCAACTACTTCATTAGATTCAGGTAAATATGTTGAGGTTAGTTCATAAATAATATTTTTTTAACACAATAATCATTAAACAAAACATATTTACCATCTCTATCTGATATAATCCTTTTACTTTTCCTATTTAATTGATATTTTACTATGTTTTGTAAGTTAAAAACATATCGAACACTTTATCCTTATAATTGAATAAGTACACTTTGGTGTATCTAGAATAATCATCTATAAAGGTTATAAAATAATTTTTACCACATCTAGAGATGATTTGTTTTAGGTTAGAGAGATCAACGTAAATTAAACCTAAAAGTTCAGTTTGACGTTCTACAAAATGGCATGTCTTATTTGTTATTTTAGAATCTACACATATATTGCATTTCCTACTTTGTTTGACATGCATGTAAATTAATCATAGTCGCTAAAATTTAATAACATACGAAGAATTTACTTGGCATAATCTAACATGCCACACATCATAAGAATCAACAATATAAGCAGAAGACTCAAATGCAAATTCATTAACAATATTAGATATGTTAAGTAAATGAGATCTTGATCACAATATCTCTTCTCCATAAACATATTCTTTGTCATAACAATTTTTTTAGACTCAAATAGCACTTTAACCCCAACCTTTCTCAATAGTGTTACAAAGATTAAATTAACTTTAATAGATGACACATGTAGCACATCATTTAAAGCCAAAGTATTTCTAGATGTGAGTTTTAGAAGAAGTTTTCCTTTTCCTAAAATCAGATTTTTCCTAGAATCACTGAGAAGTTTGTTCTTCTCCATCCCCATATTAGTGTAGGAGGTAAACACATTTTTGTGTGCACATATGTGTTTGGTAGTCTGAGATCTCTACCACCTATTTGTTCACATTGGTCACAATGTTCACTTGCAAAACAACTGCATCAATTGTATTTTTCCCTTCGACTATATTTTCCTTAGGAGGATTGTCTTTCTTAATTTTGTTCTTATTATCTATTACTATCTTCAATGATGATACATGTTTAACAAAGTGACATGCGTTCCTACCAACGTCAAAATTTTTTAGCAGTGAAAACTTTGATGTTCGAAACATCCAAAATCAGTTTAGCAATTATGGTATATGTGTTGTGCAACCCCCGGGGTACAATAGGAACTTCTTAAATGGTATCATAGAGACCAAACTAGTAAGAAAACACGTAAGAATAAAGAACCCGAAACTTCTCAAGTGGTACCAAGGAGCACAAAACTAGTAAGCAAACTCGTAAGAATGAAGAACACCCCACACAAGAGGGGATGGGCAGTACTTATACTGAACTGTGAACAAAAAATCCAAATGAGGATCACAACTTCATGAACGTAAGACCCACTTGTTGAACAAGAGCTTTGATGTCTCCAAATCTATATGGATTGCTTCAAGGCTGGATGTAGCATGTGTGTGAGTTCTGAGTAGTTTGAATTTGTAAATCCACTCTTAAGATTTAAATTTGGTTTAAATCAAATCCTTTTGAAAAAGAGTGTTTTGCAAAGAAGTGGAAAAACAACCAGTTGTGTTATCGTTTCAATCGGTTGTTTGACACTTAGTGTTTTTGAAACAGGTTTTGACAAAGCTTGAAATTGGTTGACTTGTTGTCAAGCCAATTCAATCGGTTGTCTCGACAATTCAAGTGATTGTTTTTTGAAAATTATGAACAGAATCTGTTAAGTTTGGTAAATCTATTTTAATTGATTCAAAACTGATTTGGCTTCTTCATTAAATGTTTTCAACTACCTTTTGGATTTTAAATAGTTTAAATTAGTTTTCTCCAAGATTAAACTGCTATGTAATCTTTAAATGTTTTCAACTACCTTCATTAAACTGCTATGTAATCTTTTGTAATTCAATCTGTATCAGATGTGATCTTTCCTTATTCTCTTTTGATTTGTATTTCTGTAAAGAACTATGTTTCACATAGTCAGAGGTTGTTATGGTTTGTGGTGTGTTGTTTTTCCAAAGGAAGTGTGTGTTCTTGAGGCATTCAAGATCACTTCTTTGGTGTGTATATGGTTGATTACATAGTGGAATAACCAATGGTTTCTGGGGCTTGGATGTAGCTCTTGGTGTAAGAGTGAACTAGTATAAATGTGTTTGTGTGATTCTTTCTTTCCCTAATCTCAATTATATCTGTTTTAAGTTGTTTTTATAAACTGCTGATAAAAACAATCGGTTGAATCGCATAAATAACCAGTTGATTTTCTAGATATGAACTAAAACAGTTTTGTAACTTGAGTATTTTCATTCTTTTGGCTTTGATTCTTCATTGGTGTTCTCCATGCCTTCAAAGTTTAAGAAAAATGTTCAAAAACAATTCATCGTCCCTCTTGTTTTAGGCGTACAATTCTAACAATTGGCATCAAGAGCTAGGTTCTTGAAAGTTACTCAAGTTTTGATCCAAAATTTTGTTTTTATGGCTGATAAATTACCTTTTGGGGAAGGTACTTCTATAAATAGACCACCACTGCTTTGTGGTGTAAATTACCAATTCTGGAAGGTAAGGATGAAAATCTTTCTTGAATCAATTGACAAAGGTATTTGGGATGCAATTAAAAATGGTCATTTTATCCCTATGATTGAAAATGAAAAAGTAATTTATGAAAAACATTGGTCCCAATGGACTGAGCAAGAAAGGAAAAAGGCACAATATGATTGTATTGCTAAGAACATTATCACATCTGCACTAAGTTCTGACGAGTTTTTCAGGGTGTCTCAATGTGAATCAGCAAAGGAGATGTAGGATACTCTTGAAGTGACTCATGAAGGCACCAATGATGTGAAAAGGGCAAGGAAGCACACTCTCATACAAGAGTATGAGAGTTCAGAATGCAGAAGGGGGAAACAATTGTAGAAGTGCAAAAACGGTTTAATCATATTGTAAATCATCTTATGAGTCTAGGTAAAACATTTGATAAAGAGGAGTTTAATATCAAAAAATTTAAGTGTCTTGATAGATCATGGCAGCCTAAGATTACTATCATATCTGAATCAAAGGATCTAACCTCCATGACCACTACCTCATTGTTTGGAAAGTTGAGGGAACATGAGTTAGAAATGAACAGGCTAAGTGTTCAAAAGAATGAGGACAAACATGTGAGGACAATTGCATTGAAGGTTGCTGGGAACAGAAACTGTCAACATTCAAGTGATGACAGTGAAGAAGAAACTTTTAATTTGTTGTCAAAGAAATTCAGCAAGTTCTTAAAGAAGAACAACGGCAAAAATAACACCAATGATAGGTATGTTAGAAAGAAACCTATTGATTTCAATACTAACAAATATACATGTTTTGGATGTGGTGAGAAGGGGCATATAAAAGCTGAATGTCCTAGTAAAAAAAGTAAAGAGAAAAAGTCCATCAAGAAGTTTGAAAAGAAAGGCAAATAAAAAAAGGCCTACATTGCTTGGGATGACAATGATGTTTCATCATCAAGTGCCTTTTCAAGTGAAGAAGAAGAAGCAAATTTGTGTCTAATGGCCAAAGGAGAAAATGACACAAGCAGTGTAAGCTTCTGTTCCTCAATTAATGTTGAAAATTGATCCGGTCGGTCATCGGTAGTCGATGACGTCAGCAACAGATAACCACGTGGACCACTCGCACGGTGACACGTGGATCAGGTGGCAGAGAAATCGGGGAGGAGATCACCCGGTATGGTTAT
>Ga0123342_1006336_pt1 | contig 16484 bp, 9 predicted proteins | sample Turbeawhitnodule_FD_89960 | JGI IMG/M metagenome (GOLD analysis project Ga0123342, IMG submission 89960) | Root nodule microbial communities of legume samples collected from Mexico - Turtle bean Mexico white nodule | ecosystem: Host-associated > Plants > Roots > Nodule | place: Mexico: Nepantla... | reverse complement strand
TTTAATTTCATTAATATAAAAAAAATTAAAAAAAAAAATTTTAACTATAATCATAAAATAAAAAAAAAAAAAATATTTTTTTTTAAATAAGAAAAAAATCGAAAAATTAAGAAAAATATATTATAATATTTCATTTTTTTGTTTTTTTTATGTGGTGGTGAAACCCCAAAAAAAAAAAATTTAAATATATTTTTTTTTTATTATAAAAAAAAAAAAAAAAAAAATGAAATATTTTAATATATTTTTCTTAATGTTTCGATTTTTTTCTTATTTAAAAAAAAATATTTTTCTGTTGTGTATCTTATGATTCTAGTTAGAATTTTTTTTTTTAAATTATTCTATACTAAGGAAATTAAAAATTTCGTTTAACAATTTTTAGTGATTGCCTGATATTACAAATAAGCGTTAAACACAGCTAAATTTTAAAATTTGATTTAAAACCAATTAATGTTTTCAAAACATTGTGAACACTTCCCAAAATCAAATAATTGGTATCTAATTAGTAATTAATTAGTAACCAGAGTTTTTACTACCAAATTTATAAATTAAAAAATTGGTAGTTAAAACCTTGGTTGTTAATTAGATATACCAATTTAAAAATCAATTTTTCTCTTAATTTCTAAAATAATCTCTAATTTAATTACTATAACAACTAATTATTATTTTTTTTTTAAATTAGTTTCTGTTTCATGTTTTTGTTGTAGTGAATAATTTATATTCATTTCCTGATTTACAGGCAAGAGTTGAGTACAATTAAATTTTAAAAACCGATTCAAAACAAGTTCAATGGTCAACACTTTTCAAAATCAATTTAGTTTTTTAACACTAATTATAGACCACTGCAAGAATTCATAGTCATTGCTTAATTTTACAAATAAGCATTCAACATAATTCAATTTTAAAAGTTTGTTTTATAGTGTTGTAATTGTGTCCTATAATGATTGATAATTTGACGATTAACACGAACAATAGATTATAATTAATGTATAATATATTTGCTTCTTCGTGAAGAGTTAAACACGAGTTCATTAGTAGAGTCAATGAATTTGTTTAAAAGACAATGAAAGAATTTTTAAATGGAAGGATATGAGTAACTATGAGAAGATTCTTAAACCACCAATTATGACATTTACTTCGATTTGGATTTAAACAAAACTATATGATATGAACATAAAGATGAATGTTCAAATGTAGAGAACATATAGTTAATTAATTTGTTTCTGCATGATTAAAATGTATGATGCATTCATGCAAATGTCTTATATAATGCGTCTCTTAATGCTAATTTAGGGAATAACATTTTTACTAAGAAAAAACTCCTAGAAGGAATAAGAGATTTATAAAAAAAACTAAATTAGATCATTTTCCTTATTATTTATTTATCAGAGATCAAAATTACCAAAAGTAACTAATCTGAAACTTGTTTGAATATGAAGAACTTCATAATTAAATTAAAATATTCATATTTTGAGATTTTCTACTTTGGAAATACAACTTGTTACACTCAATGTCTTGCACACAAATTTTCTCTCTCTTTATAATGTGTTCAATAGTGTAATGAATAATAATAGTAAAATAAAAAAAGATAAAAGTACAAGGATAAACATCAGTGAATTTTATATATGTTGAAACTTGAAGTTACTTAATAAAAAAATAAATAAACTAATACCAAACTATATTAAAAACAAAAGATGCACAGTTAATTCATAAACATATTACCAATTAAAAAAAAGGAAAAAATAGATATGTTTCAAGCCTAGCAAAATATGCATTATTAATAAAAAAAAGTATATATAAAATAAAGAATCATTATTTTGATATATATATATATATATATATATATATATATGAAATTGAGATGGAAAACAAAATATAAATAACAAAAAACATAAGCAGCAACAAAATATACACGCAAGAAAAAGGTATTGAAATAATAAAAATATAAAAAACAGTAGATATTTTTTTTATCCGCAATAAAAAAACAATTAAAAATGTTTAATATTAATGATTAGATTGTGTTTTTACAAATAACAAAATAAATAAAATGAGTTATATTTATCAAAAATAAAAGAATTACATAAAACAAGAATAATAATTTTATTAATAATTATAGATATATAAACATTTTCCAAATATTTATTATTTATTTATCTGTGAACATAAGAACATTGAAACATAAACGAACCCCTAGCGTAGCCGCAGCACTGCATCATCATCCGGTGCCGGAAAATTCTCCCATCGTATGTCCTTCCATCTTCCATTTCTCTCATATTTTTCTAATTTTTATTATATTTAATTTAATATATTTAATTATTAATGCTTTCCACCGCTCGTCATTACCAATCATGTTCTTCATCTCAACACAAAACTTGAACTGTTCTGATCTAGGACTAAATTCCGTTATATAAGTTTTTTGTTAGTTCTGAAACAATGTTTTCACTTTTCGTTTGTTGTTTCACATGATTCGGGTTTCGATTTGAGTTTGCATTTGTACTTAGTGAAAATTTGGTGTGGTGAAGGGAAAAGCAATGTCTCACCATGCGGCAAGGTGTGCCATAAGGTTTGTGAACCTGACGCGTGCTCTCTCCACGGAGGCGCGTGGGCAGAAGGTGGAGCGTATTGCCAACGAGCTTCTCCATCTTAACAGGTTTGACAGGCACGACTTCACTGTCCTCTGGCGGCTCAAGATGGGTCTCCATCGCTATGGCGCTCCGGTGGCTGGTGTTGTCGCACCATCCGTGGCGGCTGCCGGGTCTCCTGGGTCGGAGGACAGTGCTGCGGCGGAGAAGACAGTGTTTGATATGAAGTTGGAAAAGTATGATGCTGCTGCCAAGATCAAGATCATTAAGGAAGTGAGGTCCTTCACTGACTTGGGGTTAAAGGAAGCCAAGGACTTGGTGGAAAAGGTTCCCTGTGTATTAAAGAAGGGGCTCACCAAGGAGGAGGCTTATCCCATTGTGGAGAAGCTCAAGGAGTTGGGTGCTGCTATTGTGTTGGAGTGATTATGCAATTCCGTTGCAGTGTTCTACATTTTTTGTTAGCTGAAGAACCATTGAAACCTGCTTACGAGTATAAATGATGAGTTATATGTTTTAGTTTATTTTATGTGGCATTAACGATTGAAGTTTGACAGTGGTAACCACCTTTAAAGGGCTGAAGTTATGTTTTATCTTTGGAGAAGTGTGTGTGGTCTTTTATTGCTGGAATGGTTAATGATTGGTGAATATGCTACGGAGGGCTTGGACACTGGGTGAATTAAGTGCTTTGGTACGAGAAAAGTGGCCAAATTTCACATTGTGGGATGGTGTTTATCTGATATTTGAAGAAGATACGCCATAGGGATGGCTCTTCAGATTTTGGTGACCCTTCTAGCTGAAATTCAGAAGTTTGATCACTTTCATATGTTGTAGAAAGCATTTTGTTTATTTGATTAAGAAAAAAGAAAACTTAAAGATATTAATGATCTAAACATGATACATGTTTTAAAATAACTGTTTATAATCCCTATACAGCACACAAACTTATCTATTATGTGGCAGCAGAATAAGTGATAAGGGAGGAGAGACAGCTGAGATAACCGAATGAACATGTGATCTAGGTAAATTGGTGGAAGGGATTAAAAAAATCAGGCTGGAAAAGATTAGAAGGAGGTGAGGGATAACTGAAAGTAGGGGGAGTAGAATTATCTATTGGTGATTGGTTTGGGTTTAGAGTTGAGAAGTTGCTTAGAATTGTTAAATTTATCTGTTTCAATCATTTTACAAGGAGCATAGCTCCATTAAACTGTTATTCAATTCTTTCATAGGTACTGATATTACCATGTAAAGAGGACTCGTTCTCTGTACTGTACGGAGAAGTTACCAATACATATTTCTCACTTTTTTCTTTTTTTTTATTCTGCCTTTTGTCAATTTCGTATGAAACTCCTCAAGGGAGCTAATGGTACAGCTCGAATGGAAGCAGCGGAAAGATTAAAAGATCTGTTATCAGTTCTTCAAAGAAAGACTCAAGAACTTCTAAGGAACTTGCAGGTATTTGTGGTCACATCTTTGTTTCAGACATTTTTTAATATTAGGATCGCTAGTAGCATTGTGCTGTTCACAAAATTGGTTATAGTTGTGGCTATATCTTTCTCTCAGAAAAAAGTTAGTTTTATGTAATTGTTTGCGATACCTATATTGGGTGTGGGTGGGGGAGGTGGGTACTTTCATCTTCTTTTCTCTTTTAACTTTATATCAGTGAAACTATGCTGACAATCCTCTTCAAGACACATAGAACAGTATCTAAATGATGTCTTTGGCTTTGCATTGTCGCGGGCTAGTGCAATCATATTTTAATATCACATGTACATCACATTGCATGTTAGTTCTCTAGAAATTCTGATTCTACATTCGTTAAAATGTGGATGAGAATGTTACCCTTTTCCCACTTCAATCTTCGTCAAGTTCAAACTTGGTTCAGTCTACCCATTCTTTTTCGTCATAAACCTTTGCCTTTTTCTATCTTCTCGGAGCAATTATTCTGGTCATGTTTGTAGCTTGAGCCATGTTAACACATTGCGATTGCCGTACTTGGAGCATTGTGTTCATACTTATATGTTGACATGATGCAGCAGAAGGAAAAAAGGATCCTTGTCTAATTTTCTGAGTGCCAAACCAGGTTGTTTACTCCAGAATTTGGTACTGTTTTCTAGGATCATTTTGTGATAAAAATCTTGCTCCGATTCATGGCCTAGAGGGGTGATGGTTTATTTTGAGAGTTCACGTTCATCAAGATTATGGTTTTCATTTTGGATGTTTATTTTTTAATCGTGATTTCAGACTATGAAGTCAAATTTGCTGGTCTTAGCTATAAGTCAATTTTCTTTTTTATATTGTGAACCTTACAGCTAGGGATGTAAATGAGTAATCAAGCCATCGTATTTGTGCTTTTTGATAAATGGCCATCTTGCTTTCTGGTGTTTACCATTTTTAGCTATGTGCTTAGGTTGCTGCTCTATATAACTGTAGGACTGTAGGAGGAAAAAAAATCTATTTGATAGAAATGTTAATTCAGACCTTCAAAGAAGAACCCAAGAACTTGAATGTAGTTGTGGATCACATATTTGCTTCAGACATTTTGATTATTAAGATGCTACTAGTGTAGTGCTACATCCCAAGAATTGAGATATGCGACGTGGGACCTTTCGAACACTCCATGCGAACACAGATGTCTGTGATAACAGGTGCGTCTACAAGAATAACTGATTTACCAAGATGGATTATAGGTTTTGATGCCATACTAGATATTGTCTTATAACCATGTGACATATATGAGGTTGGCAAACAAAAATACGAGTTGACCCTAGATTTGAGGCAAGAAAGTTTGCTATGATATTGCTATGATAAGAAAGTTTTTGTTTGCAATAATTTTCTTTTACTTGGAGGAGGGGTGCACACTTTCATATTCTTTCTCCCTTTATCTTTGTTTTTTAATTTCTCTAATAATATCTCAGTGAAATTATGCCAACAATTCCTTTCTAGGCATATAAGATAGGTGATGCTTATTTTCAAATTGTTTGTGAGAAGTTTTAGAAAATTGTAAAATTTGCAGATTGGGACTTATGAAATTCATGTGGTGACATGTATATACGGTGTAATTATTTTCTCTTGCATGAAATTTATATATACATGTATTTTTTAGGAAAAAAATTGAAAAATGTTTGAGAAGAGTCCATATGCCCGACGATGGAAAAAAAAAATAAGATTATTAAAAATGTTGTAGGACTTGTTAAAGAAGAAAAAAAAGGCTTCTAGAATTACATCTAATTTATCACACTTAAATGTCTAGTTTTCATTTACATTGTAGATATTCCTCACCTCAACATTTATAGTATTTATGGAATGGTCTTTCTAAATTTTTGGAAAATTGATGCTGATGGTTTGTAATAAACACCCAACAAACTTAAGTCACTGCCATTTTTTTTAACATGTTAATTTCCTTTTCTTTTCATCATGTTTTTAGCCCTTTTTAACACGCATTTCCTTCTTACTAAAATAAACATAGAAAAAAGGAATTAATGTGTTTTTACGTAATGGAATATCCCATTGCTGTTCGTAATTTTTTTAATAAATTCCAAGATAAGCAGACACTACATGAAACACATAATAAAATATTGTTTACTAATTTAAATTAAACTAAAACTATAACAAAAGAAAATACATAATAAAATATTTTTTATTAACTTCAATTAAACCAACACTAATAAAAGAAAATAGTAAAATACATTTCATTATCACTGGTTAGAACAACGTTATATTAAATATAAATATGAAAATACAGCCCTTTAGCGTCAATGCAGTTTTTAATAAATAATTAGTTTATACTTTTATTAGTATGGGACTAATTTAAATTTATTAGCTTTCTATTAGACAAAAGCATGAACCAGAATTAACAAGAGCTTAGCTTTTTCACCACTTCCTCTAACGAAAACAAAACTTTGCAACTCATATGAGTTATATTTATGATTCAAATCCTGTCCTGTTAGTATAAAAGACAACAATTGACTATTATTTGTGATAATTAATTTTGATAATATAGAGTGATGATATATTGAAAATTTATTCATGCATTTAAATATACAGTCACATGACAATTTAATTTAACTCATCAGTCATTCATTCATATTTTATATTATTTTAATTTTAATGTAAATGGTTGTATTAGCTGTTAAATTATTGTTTTTCATATTTGTAAGGAAAATGATCTCTCGGCACGCAAATAACAATTTATAACCTGTTTTTAAGAATTATATGGTAATTAAATAAATAAATATTTATAACTGTGAAGAAAAAAAGAGATAAAATGGTGCAGTTAACTAATATGTTAGGAGGTGGAAAAACACATTTTGCTCGGTTTCTAATTGCTCAAGAAAAGAAAAAAAGTGAAAATTAAAAATTTCAGTGAAAATAACAAAATGAAATTAAAAAACAGAATCATTTGTACTTATAACTAAAAAATTATCGAAACAATTATGCAGCAAGAGTATGAAACATGTAGTTCTAGAATATGAAACTCGGTGACCCCACATCCTTTATGATATGGTTTTTTATTTCTTTATGAATTGTGAGTAGTATAATCTCCATCATCTTGTTGATTTTGTTTCTTTTTCATTCTTTTGGAGCAAAGCTAGTGGCTTAACTTTTGAGATTTCCTGTGGGAAAGAGAAAACATCTTAATCACATTGGTATGTTGGTTCATCAGATATTAACAGAAGGCAATGACCCCTACGAACTTTGGTCATGTGTATGGCAATTATAATAGGTAAACTTGTATTCTCATAGCATGCAGTTAAATCCAAAGAGACAGTTTTGGTTGCGTAGGTCCCTTATTACAACAGATCCTATGTTTTTTCTGTTGTTTGCATTAATGTTGTAATCACACGAAGGCTACATCTCCTCTTACATGGTTACTTTGTCATCTACATCTCAACCTTCTAATCCTATCACAGCCATAATCCACAGGCCATAAATATCAACCTAATTTTCCCTACCAAATCACTTCCAAAACAATGGCTGCAGTGTTCTGGGCGTTGGCTTTAGCTAGTCTTACCTACTCCCTAGCCACAATATATGCCCAAACACCAACAGGTACCCCCTTGCAACCTTCAATATTACCAACCACAAACCCAAATGCTGCCTCTACGCTGCCAAATAAAACTCCAACTGCACCATCAGTAGCCAAACAACAAGAAGCATCTTCTCCCACTTCAACTAGCAAGCCAACACCAGCAACCACATCTTCACCCTCCAAATTGCCAAATGCAGCTTCACCCAGTTCTGCAACAAAGCCTCCCATTGTCATAGCAACCCCTCTTCCCTCAAGGAAACCACCAGTAGCAACCTCTCCCACTTCTGGTAAATCACCAGTTCCAAAGGTTGCATCTTCAACAACATCTGCACCTGTGAAATCACCACTTCCCAAAGCTGCATCTCCAACATCATTTGCTACTCCTGTGAAGTCTCCAGTTCCAAAGGTTTCATCTCCAACATCATCTCCAAAATCAGCTGTTCCTGTGAAATCACCAGTTCCCAAAGCTACATCTCCAACATCATCTACTCCTGTGAAATCTCCGGTTCCCAAAGTCACGTCTCCAACATCTGCTCCTGTAAAATCACCAGTTCCAAAAGCTACATCTCCAACATCTGCTCCTGTGAAATCACCAATTCCAAAAGCTACTTCTCCAGCATCTGCTCCTGTGAAATTACCAGATCCCAAGCCTTTACCACCAATCTCCTCTCCAGTGAAGCCGCCAGTTCCCAAAACTACACCTCCAAAAGTAGCTCCACTAAAACCTCCCGTTCCCAAATCAACACCTCCAAAAATAGCACCTGTGAAACCACCTGTTCCCAAGATTACACCAGCATTAAGTCCGAAATCCCCATCCCCCAAAATCCGATCACCCCAACCACCCAAAAAAGCACCTATTTCACCACCACCACTGTCATTAACACCCACCGATTCACCACCAAAAGTATCTCCAACACCAGCCGAAGCACCAACAGCGCCAGCACCAGCCAAAAAGGCACCAGCCCCAGCACCTGCACACAAAAAGAAAGCGCCAAAACCATCACCCGTTCCTTCACCCCTAAGTAACACGCCAACACCTGCACCAACGCCTTCGATTGAAACACCAACACCAGCACCCGAAGATGACACGCCAGAACCTCCTCCCCACAGACACAGGAGAAGAAGACACAAGCACAAGAGACACCAGTCGCAGTCTCTGGCTCCAGCACCAACCATTATACGGAGGAGTCCCCCAGCCCCACTTGTTGAAGATATCACCACAACCCAGTCAGAAGAGACGCCTGCACCAGCACCAAATCCCAATGTGGTAATATAAACTATCTTTCAACGCTCAAATTTGAATTACAGTAAACAGTTTTAATCATGCCTCATGCATCTCATGCTTTTCATTTTTGTTTACAGAATGGTGTGCAAGCATACAATAGGCAAGGGAATACATGGCCAAGTGCTGGACTCGCCATTGCCATTTTGTTATCTCTCATCACATGACACTTTCAAACTCTCATATATCAAGATCATGGATTCTAAGCAGTGGTGTGGTTCGCAGAACATATAAAATCAGTTAAATGTATAAAACTGAATTAAGAAATATTATACCTTATTTTTTTTACATTGTTCTTTCTTTGTTTAATTGAATTCCTTGCTAAGATGTATAAATATGCTCTTTCTCTTTTTTTACTATCATCTAAGTCCTTTGATTCATAGATTAACAACGTAAAAATTTTAATTACTTGACAACACTAACGAATACGTATATAAACAAAATGTTATATAGTTCTAACTATAATAAAAAAAAATATTACTAACAACATAAAATAAGTGATATATATATAAATGAGATGAAGAAAAAATGTGAAAAATAAAAATAAATACAAATTTAATAAAAAGATGTGATTATTTAATCTTATTTTTACTTCGGACGAGGTGTAAAAAAATAAATTTTAAAATAGAAATAGTGGATGACAAAATATAAGTGGATATTAATGTGATCACTGATCTTAAAACAGGGACCCCAACATAGCCATGAAAATTGAGTAGAGCTCCCACTTGAGTGGATAACCATCAAAACTTAACGATCCTGATTTCTCTCATTATTTCTAGGTTTCATCCAAAAAGAAAAAGAAGCAAAAGACCTCTCTCTCTCATTTTTCATCTTCCCTATTTTCTCACTTTGAGTTTGTTCATCACCCAAACCACAGATTCTATTCCATTGAGTTTCTGCATGCAAATTAGGTCATGCATGCATGCATATATTGTGCACAGTGAGAGTGACATAGTAAAAGTGAGGCAATGAAGCAAAGAAGGTAGATCGGTATATATATTGGGATTGAGTAGAATGAAAGAAGTTGCAGAGCCGTTTCATGTAAATGAAACGAAACAAATAGTATGCTATGCAGCCACGATGATAACATCAGAAGGGTTTTGGCAAAAGGAAAACCCTTTGAACTATGCTCTCCCTCTCTTTCTCTTGCAACTAATGTTAATTCTCGTTGTCACCCGTTTATTTATCTTCATACTCAAGCCCATTCGCCAGCCACGCGTTATTTCTGAACTCATGGTTGCTCCTTTACCATATAATGATAATAATTTTATTTCATTCTCTACCATGAATCCAATCATAGTTTTAAATCACAACTAATTAATGTTACGTTATTATTACATGCATGCATGTGTGTAGGGAGGCATAATACTGGGTCCTTCGGTGCTTGGGAAAAGCAAAGCATTTGCTGATGTAATTTTTCCTCCAAGAGGAAAGATCTTGATTGAAACAATGGCAAATGTTGGCATCGTGTATTTTATGTTTTTGGTGGGAGTGGGAATGGATGCAACATCGTTAAGACGCATAGGTAGTAAAGCAGTGGCCATAGCAGTTGTAGGCATGATCTTGCCTTTCACAATTGGAGCTCTCTTCTCTGTCTATTTGATCAAATTCGACGAACAATCAGAAAGAAGCGCCGCTAGCATCCTATTCATCGGTTCAATTCTTTCTGTGGCAGCGTTTCCTGTTCTTGCCAGAATCCTTGCCGAGCTCAAACTCATAAACTCTGACTTAGGAAAGATTGCTCTTTCATCTGCACTCGTCAATGATCTGATTTCATGTGTGCTCTTGGTTCTGTCTATTAATTTGGTAGAGCATAATAGTGAGGCTTCTTTGTCCCTCTTGTCGACTTTCTTGGCCAGTGGAGGGTTTGTTGTTTTTAATATTTTTGTTGTGAGACCTGGGATCTTGTGGATGATAAGGAAAACCCCGGAGGGTGAAGCATTCAGTGATCTCTTTATGTGCATAATATTATCAGGTGTGATGATCTCGGGTTTTATCACAGATTTTATTGGAACCCATGCAGTTTTTGGAGCCTTTGTATTTGGTTTGACTATCCCAAATGGACCTATAGGGCTCTCTATTGTGGAAAGGCTCGAGGACTTCATAACATTGCTTTTGCTCCCTCTGTTTTTCGCCTCTAATGGCCTTAAAACTGATCTTGGACTGCTCAAAGGGTTGTACACATGGTCAATTCTGATCATTCTTGTTATTTTGGCTTGCATTGGCAAAATCATTGGAACTATAGCTGCTGCATTCTATTATCAAATATCAGTTCGTGATGGAGCAGCCCTTGGCTTGCTCATGAACACAAAAGGCGTTATTGAAGTTATTGTGATTAGCGTTGGCAAGGATCAAAAGGTACTACCACTTGCACTACTGTTACCATTACATACATCATTGTTGCTGAATTGCTTACAGGTTTTGACCAGCGAATCGTTTGCAAGCTTGATGCTTTTAACCGTACTAATGACCGCAGTGATTGTACCTGGGATGTCATTTATATACAAACCAAGTAGAGGGATTATACCTTACAAAAGAAGAACCATTCAAATGTCATACAGAGAAACGGAGTTCAGAGTCCTAGTCTGTATCCACACCCCTCGAAATGTGCCAACAATGATTGGCCTCCTTGACGCCACTAGCCCTTCAAAGAACTCCCCAATATGCATTTACCTGCTCCATTTGACCGAACTCAGTGGCCATGCATCTGCATTACTCATTCTTCATAATCATACCAAGAAGCCTGATCAACCAGCCTGTAACAAGACTCTGGCTCAAACAGAACACATAGTGAATGCCTTTCAGAACTATGAGCAAGAAGCTTCCTACGTGTCAGTGCAGCCCTCAACAGTGATATCCCCTTACTCCACCATGCATGAGGACGTATGCAACTTGGCTCAGGAAAAGCGTGTGGCCTTCATAATCCTCCCTTTCCACAAACATCAAACGGTTGATGGTGAAATGGAGTCCACCAACATCTCATTCCGCACTGTGAACCTCAATGTTCTATGCAAAGCACCTTGCTCCGTTGGGATTCTAGTGGATAGGGGGTTGAGTGTGTTCACCCATCTGGCTCCAGATCAAAAGTCTCACAATGTGGCAGTGTTGTTCTTTGGAGGGCCTCATGATAGAGAAGCATTGAGCTATGCATGGAGGATGTTAGAACGTCCGGGGATAAACCTTACTGTGATGCGTTTTGTTCATGCGGAAGAAGTTATGCATCATCATAGTGACCCCAACCCTCATGAATCTAAGCTACTAACAGTGGAAACGGATATGGAAACTGAGAAGAAACTTGATGAGAGGTTTATAAATTGGTTTAGAACAGAGCATGAGGATAATGACTCAGTTGTTTATGTGGAGAAAATGGTTAACAATGGGGAGCAGACAGTATCAGCAATAAGGTCAATGGATGATATTCATGACCTTTTCATAATTGGGAGAGGGCAAGGAAATAAATCACCACTCACAGCAGGACTCACTGATTGGAGTGAGTGTCATGAGTTAGGGGCAATTGGAGACTTATTGGCTTCATCAGATTTTGCAGCCACTGCTTCAGTGTTGATAGTGCAACAATATCTTGGGGAAGGAATGGAAGAAGATGGGCTGGAAACAGACCAGGAGGAACCATGCTGATCACAAATGAGCCATGCAAACTTGGAAGAGAAAGCTTCCACACACATTTTAGAATCCACTTACTATGGAATTGTATAGTCAAAATTCAAGGTAAGTGAGAGGTAGATATCCTTTATTTTTTCTTTCTCTTCCCTCTTCAACATGTGTAATTATTAATAGATACTTTTATTCTCAAAACATGTATATTAGAAAAAAAATTATTGAAAGATCAATTCCTTAAATGAATAATCTTTGCGATTAAATATGTTTTTTTAATGAAGAATTATGTTTCATCCCTCACAAAAGTGTAGTGCTTTCAAACCTTTCATTTTATAAATTCATGAGACATTCTTGTCAATAAACATACTAACAAGTTTTTCATATGACAAATGAAGTTTCATTAACTATTTGTTCACATGATCATAACTCTTCATCTTCTTCAACCACTTTGTTCTCTCAACATCCTTTTTCCAATTTTCATTCACATCAAACATAAATTTTCTATGAAATTTCTCTTTGTTCAGCTTGAAGTTAGCATTTTCTGGAAAGCAAACTATTTCCAAGACAAAATAACTTAGGATAATGGGATTACCTTATAAGTGAAGTTGAAATGTTAGCAACTGAAATTCAAATTTTTTTTTTTATCATCACTAAATTAATAGAATAAAATGAGACATTTTAGATATCTCAACCCTTATACTCAAAATCTCTTAACTTATATTTAAATATGGATAATTATTGTTCACCGGATGAAATGATGTGGATTTATTTTATTTACGTCCAGGGATTGTTGTGAATTTGGAAACACATAAATAAATGTAGAGAAAATCAATTTATCCTTCCTCGTACTTGTTTGATAATTTATCAAAAAAACCACATAGATAGTATGTTCTTTTACATTATTACCCTTTTAGGGTTCTACCAAAAAAAATATAAAATCAATTATATTAAAAAAAAATATTAAATATATTTATAATAAAAATAAAAATATTATAAATTAATCTCTATTAATATTTTTAATATTTCAGAGACTAATTTAAAATTTAAAACCTTAATAGCTAATTTAAAAATCATTTTATAAATTTTTATTAATAATAGAAATTATTTTATATATAAATAATTTTTTAATTTCTAAAATAATATCTAATTTACTTAATATATAAGGACTAATTATTATTTTTTTCTAAATTTTAATATATAGGGACTAATTATTATTTTTTTCTAAATTTTAATATATAGGGACTAATTATTATTTTTTTCTAAATTTTAGTTGCTATTTTTAATTGTCTTATAAGGTTTGTAATAGAGAAAATTGATTAACTTATGAATAGTTAATTCGTGTATATTTGTGTATAAGAGTTGTAACATCAATTTGTGTTTTTATAATAAATAGCAATTTGTGTTTTTTTAATAAATAGACTTTTATAATATTACCAGTTAAATGTTAAATTGGATTATTTTGGATACCAAAAGATATTCCACCATCAAAATTGTGATAGTAATAATTTTGAAGATATAAAGATATGAAACTAAATCTTTTATCTTTCTTAAATCATAAAATAAATTAAACTTCTTTATTAAGTTAAAATCAATTTATACATCTTAAATCTAAAGAAAAGTATGTGAAAAAACTTTTCAATTTCTAAGAAATTGGTATTTTATATGGTTTATAAAAATGAAATTCATTTTTTTTTAAATTACTTTCTTTGGTTATAATTAGCATTTGGTTTTAAAACGATCTAAATTGGACTATTGGACTTGGAGGTTGTCGGAAAAATTAATCGGAGTTGCTGTTAAGTCCAAGATTTGGAGACAATAATCATGCATTCAGAGAAATTCATCAAATGAAATGGGAAATATATAAAACTTTTACATTTTGCTTAACAGTGCCTGGTTGTTTTAACAATTCAAAAACTCGTACCATTAGTATTATTCAGCAAAGATCACATCAGAAAGAAAGAAGTAAAAAAAATAATATATGTTTTGCAAAGCACACCACCGCTAAGAATCCATGTTCTTCATATGAGACTTTGAAAGTGTCATGTGATGACAGATAACAAAATGGCAATGGCAATGGCGAGTCCAACACTTGACTGTGTATTCCCTTGCCTATAGTATGCTTGGGCACCATTCTGTAAACAAAAATGAAATATATGAGATGCATGAGACGTGATTTAAACTGTTTGGGACTTCATTACAAAACTATAAGGTTAAATTGTCATTCAAATTTGAGCGTTGAAAGATGGTATATATTACCGCATTGGGACTTGGTGCTGGTGCAGGAGTCTCTTCTGACTCGGTTGTGGTAATCTCTTCAACAAGTGGCGCTGGGGGACTCCTCCGAATGATGGCCGGTGCAGGAGCCAGAGACTGCGAGTGATGTCTCCTGTGCTTGTGTTTGTGTCTTCTTCTTCTGTGCTTGTGGGGAGGAGGTTCTGGCGTGTCATCTTCGGGTGCTGGTGCTGGGGTTGGTGTTTCAATCGAAGGCGTTGGTGCAGGTGTTGGCGTGTTACTTAGGGGTGAAGGAACAGGTGATGGTTTTGGTGCTTTCTTTTTGTGTGCAGGTGCTGGTGCAGGTGCTTTTTTGGCTGGTGCTGGCGCTGTTGGTGCTTCGGCTGGAGTAGGGGATACTTTTGGAGTGGGCAACAGCGGTGAATCAGCTGGTGGTAATGGCAGTGGTGGGGGTGAAATAGGTGCTTCTTTGGGTGGTTGTGGTGGTGGGAGTTTTGGAGATGGGGATTTTGGACTTAATGCTGGTGTAATCTTGGGAACAGGTGGTTTCACAGGTGCTATTTTGGGAGGTGTTGTTTTGGGAACGGGTGGTTTCACTGGAGTGGCGGTTGGTGGTAAATCCTTGGGAACTGGTAATTTAACTGGAGCAGATGATGGTGGTAAAGGCTTGGGAACAGGTAATTTAACTGGAGCAGATGATGGTGGTAAAGGCTTGGGAACAGGCAATTTCGCAGGAGAAGATGTTGGAGAAGTGACTTTTGGAATTGGTGATTTCACAGGAGCAGATGTTGGAGATGTAGGTTTTGGAACTGGTAATTTCACAGGAGCAGATGATGCTGGGGATGTAGCCTTCGGGACTGGTGATTTCACAGGAGATGATGTTGGAGATGAAATCTTAGGAACTGGTGATTTCACAGGAGATGAGGTTGGAGATGAAACCTTAGGAACCGGTGATTTGACAGGTGTAGAGGATGTTGGTGATGATACCTTAGGAACTGTTGATTTTACAGGCGCAGATGATATTGGAGATGCAACCTTAGGAACTGATTTCACAGGAGCAGACGACGTTGGAGATGAAACCTTGGGAACTGGTGATTTCACAGGTGCAGATGATGTCGGAGATGCAACCTTGGGAACTGGTGATTTCACAGGTGCAGATGATGTCGGAGATGCAACCTTGGGAACTGGAGATTTACTAGAAGTGGGAGAAGTTGCAACTGGTGGTTTCATTGAGGGAAGAGGGGTAATGACAATGGGTGGTTTTGTGACAGAAGCGGGGAAAGCCGCAGTTGGCAATTTGGAGGGTGCAGATGTGGTTGTTGGTGTTGGCTTGATAGTTGAAGTGGGAGAAGTTGCAGCCACAACAGGTGGTTGTTTGGCTACTGATGGTGCAATTGGAGTTGTTGTTGGCAATGTAGAGGGTGCATTTGGAGTTGTGGTTGGCAATGCAGAGGGTGCAGTTGGGGTTGTTGTTGGCAATGCTGAAGGCGCATTTGGGTTTGTTGTTGGCAGTGTAGAAGGTGCATTTGGTGTTGTGGTGGTAGGCAGTGTTGAAGGTGCATTTGGAGTTGTGGTGGTAGGCTGTGTAGAAGGTGCATTTGGAGTTGTGGTGGTAGGTTGTGTTGAAGGTGCATTTGGAGTTGTGGTGGTAGGCTGTGTCGAAGGTGCATTTGGAGTTGTGGTGGTAGGCTGTGTCGAAGGTGCATTTGGAGTTGTGGTGGTAGGCTGTGTCGAAGGTGCATTTGGA
>Ga0123342_1006335_pt1 | contig 16488 bp, 13 predicted proteins | sample Turbeawhitnodule_FD_89960 | JGI IMG/M metagenome (GOLD analysis project Ga0123342, IMG submission 89960) | Root nodule microbial communities of legume samples collected from Mexico - Turtle bean Mexico white nodule | ecosystem: Host-associated > Plants > Roots > Nodule | place: Mexico: Nepantla... | reverse complement strand
TAGCTTGTTGCAAAAGTTGCTGAATTTCTCATTCTGAAATTCTCCACCATGGTCACTCCTAATTGCACCAATGTTGCTGCAACAAGTGTTTTGTAGTCTTTTTGCTAGCTTATTGAATTCAGAATAAGTCTTCCCTTTTGAATACAAGAATATGGTCCACGTAAACCTGGAAAAATCATCTACTACTATAAGAACATACAAATTTCCTCCAAGGCTCATAGTTCTTGAAGGACAAAAAGATCCATGTGTAGTAGCTCAAGAGGTTTTGAGGTGGAAACAAAGTTTTTCAATTTAAAAGATTGTTTTGTTTGTTTCCCCTTTTGACAAGCCTCACACACATGTTCCTTCTCAAACTTGAGTTTGGGTAAGCCAATAACAAGTGTAAGAACTGATGGCTTTAAACAAGAGGGGGGGGGGGTGAATTGTTTTATCAAATATTTTCGCAAATACTTGCTTCATAATGAATCCTTAACAAACAACCCAGATAAGCACTTATGGAAGGCAATCAAACAATCCAACAAAACAATTATCAGAATTTCAACTGGTTAAAGTCACGATTTAATTGGCTGTTTATAGCAGCGAAATATCAAACAGTTAGAGAGTTTGAGGGAAAAAGAGATTTACACACATATATTATACTGGTTCACTCAATCCCTGAGCTACATCCAGTTCTCAGTCAAACCACTGAGTTTCACCAATAATCAATCACAGATTACAAGAACACACCACAAAAAGGTGACTTTGAATCCCACAAAAGCCTATTCACCCCCTTTGCACACACAACACCTCAAGACAGAACACCCTCTGTCTTTTCAGGATTTCAAACACAAACAATATGTAAATGATGCACAATTACAAGATACTAAACAGGATAGAAAGCACCTGGATTTACAGAACTAGAGATCCTATGATCAACACTTGTCACCACAACAAAGCTTAAAAGAAATCTTGCTCTTTATGAAAAACACTTTCAAAACCAAATCACTTTCTCAAATCTGAATCAATACTTGTTGTATTTCTCATTGTTATTTATTTGAAGACGAAGTTATATTTATAACCTTTGAAAAGCTACCGTTGTAGGCAATTTTGATTCACTAAATTAGTTAAAACAAGTTTTCAAAATATTGTCATCAAAACACACATTTAACCGGTTGAATGAGTCAAACAGTTACACAACTGATTCAAAAAACAGTTTCAAAACTTTCAGCCAGCTAAGTGACAAACACCCGGTTATTTCGATAAATCAATTAGTTGTTTTCCCTTTTTCTTGGAAAAACACTTAGTTGTTTAAAACATATTTAATCAAGCTTTGTGTAGGCTTCAATGACTGATCTTACAAAGATTCTAAACACTCTAATTTAAACCCAAACCTAGAAAGCAACACAACTTCAGGCTTTATATGAATTTGATACATCAAAGCTCCCATTTTCAACAACAAGATCATTTGCAATCAATTTATTCAACTGATTCATATGTTTGTGAGCAAACCTTCTGTGCTAGAGCCATGATTATTCATGCTTTGTCAAGAGACCGCCAATAGACGAAGAGTTAGAGATATCAAGAAGATAGACATTATTTGATCTCTTATCAACTAGTAGCACTTCCTTTGGGTTTGGTAGACGAATTTCACATGTGTTGGTTCTGAATGTGACTTGGTATCCTCTCTCACAAAGCTGGCTTATGCTGAGTAGGTTATGTTTGAGCCCTTTTACATAGAGAACATCATGAATTAGAAAGCTATTTTCATTACCTATGGTGCCCTTACCAAGGATCTTTCCTTTGTTATTGTCTCCATAGGTCCCATGCCCTTCCTGTTTAAGAGTCATGCTAACAAACTTATATGCATCTCCATGTTAGAATTATAGGGCTAAAACAAGAGCAGGGGGGGTGAATTGTTTTTGAAAGATTTTCGCAAGTACTGAAGGTAGAGTGAAAGGCTATGAAGAATTAATCAATGGAAAATTTGTCTAGCCAAATACAAAACTATTTTTAAGCTTGATGCAGAAAATCAACCGGTCGTTTTTACGAAACAGCCGGTTGTTTTTATCAACAGTTTTATGAAAACAGATTTAAAGTAATTTAAAGAGTGTAAGGATAGAGAGATTCACACATAATGTTTATATTGGTTCACTCAACATCTACATCCAGTCCTCAGAAACCAATGAGAATTCACTATGTAATCAATCACAAATTACAAACAACACATCCACAAAGAGGTGATCGTGAAACCACAAGCCCCACTCACCCTCTTTACAACCACACACCTCTAGTCAGAACACCCTCTGACTTTGTAGAATTTCACACACACTTACAGTTAATAAAAGTACAATTACAAGAACCTTGAAAGGGATAAAAAAACACCTGAGATTACACAAACCAGGAAGCCCTATGACCAGATCTTGTACTAGTGCGAAGCTTTAACAACAATCTTACAAATCTTTAGAAAACTTCTTTCAAAAACAAATCTCAATCTCTCTTTGATCTCAAATCTGTGTAGAAACTTTTGTATTTTGATTTGAAAGAAAGGCTATATTTATAGCACTTGAAATCTATTCGTTGAAGGCAACATTAATGAGCTAAAACACTTTTAATAACATTCAAAACAGTTAAAACACGTTTTCAAAAAATTGTTACGAAAACACACAATCAACCGGTTGAAACCATGATTTAACCGGTTGAATTGGTTAGACAGTTACATAACCAAGTCAAAAATAGTTTCAAAAACCTTTAAGCCAACTAAGTGACAAACAACTGATTATATCGATAATTCAACCGGTTGTTTTCTCTTTGCTTAGAAAAACACTTTGTTTCTTTAAAATAGATTGGTCAAACTTTGTGTAAGGCTTAAGAATTGATCTTTACATACATTCTAAACATTCTAATCTAAACCCAAACCAAAAGCATCACAACTTCAAGCTTCATCTTGGATTTGAAACATCAAAACTCACATGCTCAACACTCCAGTCATGTGTTTGGAGCAACCACTGTCCAAGTACCATAAATGTTGTTTTGTCATCAAGGAATCCTACAAAATTCAAAATCAGGTGGCAAGATCTGGTCCCCTAACAAATTTAGGTCCATGGATGTTAATCTGATTGCTAGGAACCTCAGGATTCTTGGGAACCCACTTTAGGATACCTTTAGGGACATAAAATTTTCGAGTTTTACAAAACCTAACAAAGTGACCCTTTCTCATGCAGTAAAAATAAGAAACAACAAGTTGTTTCGACCTTTTAATCAGTTGATTTTCTATAATGGTTGAAATTGTGTCAAATGTTTTCACAAGATACAAAACTTTCTTTTGAAAAGATTCACAATTTTTGCAAGAACTGAATTCACACTTGCAAGAAGAGTTTTAATAAATCATTTCAAGGTTTTCAAAATCAGTTTTTTAATTGTTCAAATCTTCTTCTAGAACTTTGACTCTTTCTTTCAACCAATTGTTTTTTTTTCAACCGATTGTTTGAAAGGGTTAATCTATTAGCTTCTTGATGAGTCTCTTTAAAAGCCACAAGAAGATGATAATAGCTATCACATTTGGTAGAGGAAGATGAACTTACATAGTTTGATGCAGACTCTTCTCTTGCCATCAAACAAACATTCATCTTGGAATCTGCAGAGGATGATCCAACAAAGGACACATCACTGTCCAGCCAAGTACTTCTTGAACCTCTATGAATTCTCTCAAGAGTGTCCCACATTTCTTTAGCTGAGGTACACTCTGAAACTTTAAGAAGTTCATCAGAATCAAGGGCAGAAACAATGATGTTCTTAGCTACACAATCAAGATGGTTTCTTTCATTTTTAGACAAGGCAACATTATTTTCAAGCAGATGTATGAAAGCATTATTTGTAATGACATCCCAAATTTTTCTATCTAATGGGTCAACAAAAAATTTCATTCTTATACACCATAGCTGATAGTTTTCACCACAAAATATAGGTGGTCTATTTAAATAAGCATCTTCCCCAAAAGAAAACTTGCTACCCATTAAAGCAATTTGAAAAAAAAAATAGAACTTGAATATTTTTCAAGAACCTAACTCTTGATGCCAATTGTTAGAATTAATGGCCTAAACAAGAGGGAGGGGGTGAATTGTTTGTCAAAAGATTTTCACAAAGATTGGATAAGAATGAAGTTTTAACAACAATCACAAAAGAAGTAATCAAGGAAGCCAATCAAATAAGGTAATTGAAACTGTTTGCAGAATTTCAATCGGTTGAAACTTTGTTTTAACCAGTTGTTTATGGCAGCAACAATAACAAAATTAAATCAAATAGTTTATAAGAAGTGTGAGAGAGAGAATTACACAACCAGATTCACTCAACCCTGAGCTACATCCAATCCTCAGAACAACCACTGGGTTTCCACTAGTAATCAATCACAGATTACACACACTCAAAGCCACAAAGAGGTGTTCTTGAAACCACAAGAGCACTCACCCTCTTTGCCTTCTCACAACCTTAGTCAGAACACCCTATGACCTTACAGGTTACACACCTTTTACAAGTTTAGAAAATGAACAATTACAAGAATCAGAAAGGAACATATTACACCTGGTAATTCAGGAATCACAAAACTCCTAAGATCAGATCTTGAACCAAAGCACACAGCTACTTAACAATCTTGCAAAACTTTGATTTGAATCTCTTATCAAAAACAGTTTCAATCTCACTTTCTTGGGTATACTTGTTGTTTTTTAAATTCAAAGAGAAACCATATTTATAGCTCTTAAAACTAGTCATTCTAGGCAGTCAATCATGAGTCAAAACAATTTTAATTCAACTGAAAATAGATTTAATACGATTTTGAAAAGCTTTTATGAAATTTGACAATCAACCGGTTGAAATGTCGTTTTAACTGGTTGAATTGGTTCTTACAGTTAGTCAACCATGTCAAAAACAATTTTGAAAACCTTCAATCAAGCTAAGTGTAAAACAATCGATTATATCGTGATTTCAACCGATTGTTTTTCTCTTTTAACATAGATTGATTTAGCTTTGTGCATAGGACAAGAATGATTTATACAAGAATTCTAAACACCCTAGAACTAAGCTCTAACCAAAAACAGCAAAGCAACAACCCTTCACTTCTGATTTGGATCGTCAAAGCTTTCATGTTCTACACAGTTGACAAGACTCGACGATCAAGTAAGTGAGAGCATTAAACTATACGAGTGCAGTGTATTTTGCATGGAATACTGCTTACATTTGTTCAGGGTCTCAGGAATTTTTATAACACTCGTAGATCCTCCTTTAGAAGTTAATAACCACATAATAAACTGTTAATATATCCCCTTTATTTTAAGGGTGTTGATATATAGAGTATAATCTCTGACTGTTTCTATTTGCTAAACTCATGATAAATAATATAATTAACTGATTCAGTTGTACATTTAGTTCTTTTTCTATTTCTTGTTGTTTTAGAGCGTTTTAATGTATTCACCATCTGCCAAGAGCGACCTCTTTCAAGGCCATTAGGTTTGCTTTCACTTGGGTTGAGCTCTGTCTATTGGGCCTGAGCTAAGTGGGCTGAAGAAATACATTTTAAGTGATCAGGTCAAGGCTCGATCATGACTGAACGATACAACTTTCATCATGCATTTGAGATTTGGTTAAGGTAATCTTTAAATCTTTAACGTACTCATCTGCACTCCTATTTCCTTGATGAAGTCGTTGGAGCTTCAACAAGAGTTCCTTCCTATAACGAGGAGGAAGAAACTGTGCACATATACATTGCTTCAAATTGTTATAGGAGACCACATTTGGTCTCTTGTTTAGCCCAATGTCCATTATAGTCTTATGCCACCATTGCATGGCATATTCTTTCGGGAAGCTAATTTTACATGTCGTTCTTCATCTACATCATATGCACTAAAAATTTGTTCCACCTTAGCTTCAGATCCTAAATATACATTGGGATCACAATTCCCATTAAATGTGATCACTATTTGAGTGGGCAGTACACACATTTAATAGCAAGTGGATCAGGTGTGGCACATATTATTATTATTAATATTATTATTGTTATTATTATTAATATTATGATTACTATTATTAATATTAATATTATTAATATTGTTGTTGTTGTTTTTGTTCTTCTTCTTCTTCTTCTTCTTATTATTATTATTATTATTATCACAACAAACCAATGTTCCATATCTCAACACTTTCAACATCATATTCTAAAATCTCCACTATTTTGGGAGGAATGTAATCATAGGTTGGGAAATAGCTGAGGCAGCTTCATTCAAATAACAAAGATGGAGGGGAGGATATATTTGTGGACATGCCTCCCTTAGAGGATGCATCTGATCATGAAAGGTTTTCGTTGTACTGTAGAGCTCAACAATATAGTATATGGGAATAGTAGCTCGGTGCTCGGAAAGGTAAGAGATCAGCTCGACTGTTGGATCGAGCTAAGATTTATGTGACTGGCCCAATTTCGATGGAGGGCCCAAAGCGCTTGGTAAGATTGTTGTACGAGATACCCCTTATTTCTGCGCTAGTAGATATATAATAGTATTCATTATAATGTTTATTATTATATTTTTTGATATATTGTTGTTGCATGTTTGCTACAGGTAAATACCTGTTGATAGTTGTTGTTAACCCTAAAGAAGATAGGGACGTGCATTTATAACATAATGTTAGCCTGCACATAAAAGATAAATGTGCTTATTTTCAGTTAAGATTTGCTTCTCTCAGATGAGAGCTGTTGCATGTTGCTTGTACGGTTATAAAAGGGGTTTGAGACCCCAGATTAAGGTACGATGTTTTTGCACACTAAACTCAGTTTTATTGTTGCTTTGTGAGCCGTTACTGACTTGAGCATCAGAGTGTCATGAACAGGTAAGGCGCCCTCTGTAACAACGGAGCCATACTCGAAGCAGCTAAGAGAGACGTGACTCCAAACCCAGAAGGAGGTGTGTTCATCCTAGGTCAACCGACAAAGAAGTCAACTGGCGAGAACAACTGCCTATGCTAAATTTGTTGTTGCTTCTATCGCTAACCATGTGCTGCAATGTTATGATATTGATGTTGTTTCATCTCCGCTACATAAGAGTTCTCCTAAAACACAATAGTCACTTGCTGATACCAAAATTTTGTTCCTTCCTCACATGATAACAATATATCGACTCTGCAAAACCTTTTTCCATCCCTTACAAGTTTAGAAAAGGAAGACATTGTATATGGCCTCAATACTAGGAAACCAACTATTTTGAACCAAATTGTCAATTTACATCGAAATGAGTAGATAACCGAAGAAAGCAAGGTGGCCTTTAAATTGTGGGCTGATCAAATTGAGGTTAAGGAGAATGCTAGTGATAATGATGATGATATTGTGCAAACCACTAGAAAGGCACGGAGATAACCTGATCTGAGTTTATTTTAGAATTGCACATTTTAGGAGTTGCTCTTTTGTTTAGGATTTTTGAATTATCAATTATGGTGATGAGCTCAAAAAAGATTGCCACTGGACACAAACTTAACAAAGTGGTTAAGTAAGTGTGAAGGTTCTCTTCTAGAGAAAAAAAAAAGAGAAAAACACAATTATATGGTGATGATGATGATGAGGTGCGAAAATTAAGAAGCAAAAGTTAATAGTACAATAAAGAACAAATGGAAAAGAAGAGAAAAGAAGAAATAGGAAATGAAAAGGAAAGGAATAATGGCGCAAAATGAAGAAGGAAAAGAGAAAGTGATGAAAACCTAAGATATAGAGCATCCCCTGACCAAGCCCAACCTTCTAGAAGATGACCCGGAGTATGACACAGGATCCATGGCTAGGTAAGGACCAGCCACTAGCCAGTGCCTCAAAGCCCATCTATAGAGCATGGGAGCTTTGATGTTTCAAATCCACATGAAGCTTGAAGTTGTGATGCTTTTGGTTTGGGTTTAAATTAGATTGTTTAGAATCTTTGTAAAAGATCAGTCCTTAATCCTTGCACAAAGCTTGACCAATATGTTTTAAAGAAACATAGTGTTTTTCCAAGCAAAGGGAAAACAACCAGTTGAATTATCGATATAATCGGTTGCTTGTCACTTAGCTGGCTTAAAGGTTTTGAAACTGTTTTTTGAATTGGTTATACAACTACCTGACCCATTCAACCGGTTATATCGTGGTTTCAACCAGTTAAATGTGTGTTTTCATAACATTTTTTTGGAAACCTGTTTTAATTGTTTTGGATGTAATCAAAACTGATTTAGTTCATTAAAACTGCCTTAAACGACTAGATTTCAAGTGCTATAAATATAGCCCTTCTTTCAAAGCAAAAACAACAAGTTTTGATATGGATTTGAGATCAAAGAGAGAAATTAGTTTTTGAAAGAAGTTTTTTCAAAGTTGCAAGATTGTTGTTCAAGCTTTGCTCTGGTAACAAGATCTGATCATAGGACTTCCTGTTTTGTTCAATCTCAGGTGTTTTCTATCATTGTCTAGATTCTTTTAATTTTACTTTGTTAAAACTTTTGTGTGTTTGAAATTCTGTAAAGATAGAGGGTGTTCTATCTTGAGGCGTGTGGTGTTGCAAAGAGGGTGAATGGATCTTGTGTTTTTCAAGGTCACCTCTTTGTGGTGTGTTGGTGTAATCTGGAATTGATTACTAGTGAAACTCAGAGGTTGTTCTGAGAACTGGATGTAGCTCAAGAGTGAGTGAACCAGTGTAACTTCTGTTGTGTAAATATCTCTATCTCTATCACCTTATAACTGTTTGATTTTATTCTGTTTTTGCTGCTGGTATAAACAACTGGTTAAATCATGATTTTAACTGATTAAAATTCTGAAATCAGTTTCTGTATCATTGATTGATTGCTTTCCTTCCTTGCTTAACTGTGATTGTATGATAAAGATTTGTTCTTAATCAAATCTTTGCGAAAATCTTTCATAAACAATTCACCTCCTCTTGTTTAAGCCACTAATTCTCACAATTGGTATCAGAGCTTGGTTCTTGAAAGATATTCAAGTTTTTGTTTATGTTTTTCTAAAAACTGTTTTCAATGGCTGACAAGATGCCTTTTGGGGAAGGTGCTTCCATAAACAGGCCACCACTATTTTGTGGGGTCAATTACCAGTTTTGGAAGGTGAGAATGAAAATCTTTATGCATTCAACTGATAAGGGAATTTGGGAAACAATTGAACATGGTCCCTTTATACCTCAAGCAAAAGAGATGAGGTTTTAATTGATAAACCTTTATCTGAGTGCACTGAGGCTGAAAGTAAAAAGGCCAAGTTTGACTGGATTGCTAAGAATATAATAACCTATGCCTTGAGTTGTGATGAATTTTTCAGGGTATCACAATGTAGCTCTGCAAAGGAAATGTGGGACATCCTTGAAGTTACACATGAAGGAACAAACGATGTCAAGTGAGCCAGAAAGCATGCTCTTATTCAAGAGTATGAACTCTTTAGAATGCAAAAAGGAGAGACCATTTGTGATGTACAAAAGAGGTTCTCTCACATAGTGAATCGCTTAATGAGTCTTGGTAAGACTTTTGACAAGGAGGAGCTGAATATCAAGATATTGAAATGTCTTGATAGAACATGGCAGCCAAAGGTCACTGCCATCTCAGAGTCAAAAGATTTGACATCAATGACTGTTGCCTCATTGTTTGGTAAGCTTAGGGAACATGAGCTCAAAATGAATAGGTTGGTTGTCCAAGAAAGCAAGGACAAACATAGAAAAGGTATAGCTCTCAAAGCTTGCAATCACAAACAACAACAAAACTCAAGTGGAAGTGATGAAGACACCATGAGTCTGCTCTCAAGAAAATTCAGCAAGTTCTTGAAGAAAAGTCAAGCTTCGAAGAGGTATGGTTCTAAAAAACCTAGTGATTTTAATACTAACAAGTACACGTGCTATGGCTGTGATGAACAGGTTCATATCAAAGCAGAATGCCCCAATAATGCAATCAAAGAAAAGGCAGATTTCAAGAAAGAAAAAAGGGGAAAAGCCAATAAGGCATATGTGGCATGGCAACAAATAAGCTCTTCTGATGATGAAGAAGCAAATATGTGCCTTAAAGCTTCAGTATCAAGTAGCATGAGTTCATCATCTTCAATCAAAGGTAACAAATATTATCAATTGGTTGAAGCTTTTAATGAAACTCTTGAAGAGGCTAACCGATTGGCACTTTCTCTCAACCAGTTGAAAGGTCTAAATAACTGGTTGGAAAACAGAGTCAAGTCTCTGGAAGAAGATTTGGGTAAAACAAAAGAAGATTTTGAAAACCTTGATTTAGTTTACAAAAACTCATCTTGCAGTTGTGAGTCAAAAGTTTGTGAAAATTGTGAAAATCTTGAAAGAAAGATTCATTATCTTTTGAAAACCTTGGACAAACTTACAACTGGAAAATCCAATTTTGAAGATGTTCTTGCATCTCAAAATGTGTTTTTGGAAAAGTTGGTTTAGGTTTCTATCCTTAAAGCAAAGGAAATGGGATTTCAAAACCTTTTTCATCTGTATCGGAAAAACAATCAGTTAAAAGGTCGATTCAAACGGTTGTTACATGCTTCTATTGCATGAAGAAAGTTCATTCTGTTAGGTACTGTAGGTTTCGAAAATATTTGGTTCCTAAAGGGATCTTTAAATGGATTCCCAGATGTTTTGATGATTCTAAAGACAGGTTTAACACAAAGGGTCCCAAGTTCTTTAAGGGATCAAACCTTGTGATTTAACAAGTTTTGTTTTGCAGATTTTTTACTTTATTGAAGGGTCAGAAAGATCAGGACCTCAAGAAGATCTTTGTATAAGTCAAAACCTTATCCTGATTACATGAAATGCTTACATTTGTGTAACTGTAATCTGAGGATAATTTTCTTGTTCTTATCCTTGTTGAACATTAGTTCTTAAATCCAATTCAATACTGTTTTCTATGACTGGATTATGATTAGCATACATTTCTTCTATGCTTTACACTAATTTGTGTGCATTAAGAACCTTTATGTTTGAGTATAGCATGGGTGCTTAAAAATCTGTTTTTCTAAAAAAAAAAAATTCTCCAGTGCAAAATTTCAACCGATTGTTTCTTCGAAACAACCGATTGTTTTCTCTCTGACAGCAGTGGGCAAAACTGTTTTTAATTTCTAAATCCTAATTTACAATTATGTTCGTAAAATCTGTGGTCAATATTGTATTAATTACATGTTTGAATACAATTTGGTTTTGCTATAACTAGACTTAAATAAATCATATTCTTCCTATCTTGGAAATTAAAGTTGCTCTTAAAGTTTGGTCAAATCAACATGTGAGTATTTGTACTTTTTATTTGACTGACAAAAACAAATTTAAGGTTCAAATTTGATTCGTTTTTCAGTTTCGAAAACAACCTACATAATTCCAACTCAGACCAAGAATTATGGCTATATAAACAAAGCTATTAGCTGCTGGTTTTTCACACAAACAACCTGTTGTTCTTTCTTTTCCTCTATTCTAAGCTTTTCTGCAGTGTGCCAAAGATACTCTTTGAATTGAGCTATGGTTGGAACTCCTCCATCTGCCAAAAGGATGAAGACCAGGGCTGTTAGAAGTGGTGGGAAGCTTGAAGGATGATTTTTAGGAGATGTTGATCTTATCAACAAATATCTTCTTGAAACAAGTATAAAAAGTGTCAATACACCCAAAATAGTCTTTTCACTTGGATGAAACAACAAAATCTGTCCACTGTGAGAAACATCCTCAAGGAGCAAAGATTGAAGAGATTCCTAGAGCTCACTGGGAACATATATCCAGATTTAGTGAAGGTATTTTACACTAATCTTTAATTCAATGGTGAGTCACATGTTTCTCATGTGAAAGGTGTAGATATGATCATCACAAATGATGTATGGGCTGTTGTGGCTGGATTAAAATCCTCTGGACTGAGGATCAACAAAGGGAACCTTAGAATTGTTGAAGAATTCAACAAAATGCAGTTCTATAAGAGTTGTCTCAAGAATCCCCTTTCCAAAGTGAGAATTTTTTCAATTGGAGGATTAAAGCTTGATGAAAGGCTCATAACCTTCATAGTATCATGGATTATCACACCTAGGGGGAGTAATCACTCCACTATTTCTGAAGAAGATCTAGTGTTGATCTATTGCATCATGAACAAAGTGAAGATCAATTGGATCCACACCATCAAAGAGCATATGCAAAAGTCCAAGAGGTTATGTGATTTCCACTATCCCTATGCTATTTTAATCTCTGAATTTCTTCGCTATTTTGAAGTTGATATAGAAGGGGAGCTGGATGAAGTTATCAATCCCTCAAGTGATATTAACAGTGGATCCCTAAGCAAAATGGGATTTACTAAAATTTGTGGGAAATGGCTGAGCAAAGATGGTGATCAAGCTAGCCCAAGTGGAACAAATGAGGATGATGAACTTGAAGAAGCATCAACACAAGATGAACCTGCTGATGAGGCTCAAGAGGCTGGTCATAATGATGTTAACATGAGAGAAAGGATGACCACAATGTCTCCTTTTGAAAGATTGATGATCAACCGTATGAACACCTTTGCTGAGAATCAAAGGAATCTCCATGACTTGTGTGAATCAAGATTCAATCATATGGATTCACGTTTCTCCACCCTGGATGAAAAAATTGAAGAGGTTCAAAATCAGATTATGGAACTCTAATTTGAAAGGGAGGACAGTCATTCTTTCTAGTTTGTTGGTTTAAATTTCTGTTTTCAAATTCTTTTCCTTTATGCTGTTTTTTTCCTTTTGTCTATTTGTGAAGACAAATATGGGGAGAAATATGTTGGGATTTGTAATGTTCTTAAGTGTGCTTTTACTGCTTTTAAACATTACTTTAAATGGTTTAACTTTGAAATTTTAAAACTGTTAAAAACTCTGATACAAAATTTCAACCGGTTATTCCTGCAAAATAACAGATTGTTTATCTGTGCTTACACCTGTGTATGTTTGTTGGTTTCTCATCTGATTTGGTTGATGTTCCTTTTTGGAAATCACCTAGTGAGAATTGATTTCTGGTGCTTATTTGATTGGAATAGATTACCCTATGTTTCTATGTTTTCTCATGAATACAGGTTGAAAAAATTCTAAACAAAGAACATTCCTAAAAACATCCCAAGGATTTGTCTCCATTAAATAGGGGGAGATTGTAGAGCATGAGACATTTGATGTTTCAAATCCACATGAAGCTTGAAGCTGTGCTGCTTTTGGTTTGGGTTTAGATTAGATTGTTTAGAATCTTTGTAAAAGATCAATCATGAATCCTTGCACAAAACTTGACCAATCTATTTTAAAGAAACAAAGTGTTTTTCCAAGCAAAGGGAAAACAACCGGTTGAATTATCGATATAATCGATTGTTTGTCACTTAGCTGGCTTAATGGTTTTGAAACTATTTTTTTGAATTGGTTATGCAACTACCTGACCCATTCAACCGGTTAAATGTGTGTTTTCATAACAGTTTTTTGAAAACCTGTTTTAACTGTTTTAGATGTAATCAAAATTAATTTAGCTCATTAAAACTGCCTTAAACAGCTAGATTTCATGTGCTATAAATATAGCTATTCTTTCAAAGCAAAAACAACAAGTTTTGATACAGATTTGAGATCAAAGAGAGAGATTAGTTTTTGAAAGAAGTTTTTTCAAAGTTGCAAGATTGTTGTTCAAGCTTTGCTCTGGTAACAAGATTTGATCATAGGACTTCCTGTTTTGTGCAATCTAAGGTGTTTTCTATCCTTGTCTAGATTCTTGTAATTTTACTTTCTTAAAACTATTGTGTTTTTGAAATTCTGTAAAGACAGAGGGTGTTCTGTCTTTAGGTGTGTGGTGTTGCAAAGAGGGTGAATGGATCTTGTGTTTTTCAAGGTCACCTCTTTGTGGTGTGTTGGTGTAATCTGTAATTGATTACTAGTGAAACTCAGAGGTTGTTATGAGAACTGGATGTAGCTCAAGAGTGAGTGAACCAGTATAACTCCTGTTGTGTAAATCTCTCTATCTCTATCACCTTATAACTGTTTGATTTTATTCTGTTTCTGTTGCTAGTATAAACAACAGGTTAAATCGTGATTTTAACCAATTAAAATTCTGAAATCAGTTTCTGTATCATTGATTGATTGCTTTCCTTCCTTGCTTATCTGTGATTGTTTGATAAAGATTCATTCTTAATCAAATCTTTGCGAAAATCTTTCATAAACAATTCACCCCCTTCTTGTTTAAGCCATCAATTCTTACACCATCATCCCTAGAGGATCTGATACAAACCTAAAAGATGGATCAACCCCTAACCAAGCCCAACCTTCCAAAAGAAGGACACGAAGCATGACACAAAATCAAGGGCTAGGTCAGGATCCACCATTAGTCAGTGCTTCAGAGCCCATCATTCCTCTGAGGATTACCACGAGCAGAGCCCAAGCCATGGGAGCTGAGCGCCAACTAGTTTCCTTGTTTTCAATTTTAGTAGAGTAGGGTCCAATTATCATAATATGAGGGGTGTATTTATCAAATTGGGCCATACAAGTCCATTAGGGTTAGAATGTAGCCCTAGCTTCAAGAAGCTAGGACTAGGGGTACATTGACCACCAAGGCACCCATTCCTATAAATAGGGTGCCTTGCTTCATGTAATGACAAGTTGAATTTGATGTAAAAAAACTCTGCTTGAGTGAATATGTGAGTCTGAGTACTCTGGATTTTATGGGTCTTATCTTAGGTGGGTAGTATCTTAAGTGGCGACTCCAGGTCTTATCTTGAGTGAGTGACATCTCAAGTGGTGACTTTAGCACCACTCATCTTGGAGTTCATCTGCTCCAAGTGGCATGACCACCTCCATCCCTCCTAAGTCTTCTAATCCTTTCATCTTTTCCCTTTCATTCTCCTTTTATATTTATGTCACCTTCTTCTTCCTTTTACATTGTCTTCTTCTCGGCTTTTCTTTATTTGTTACTTATTCATGCGTTTTGTTCTTGCTTATTTCACTTAATTTCTGCATTTTGCATCATTGTCACATCATAACTATGTTTTTCTATTTTCCCTTTTGAAGTGAACCTTCACACTTACTTAACCACTTGGTTAAGTTCATGTCCAGTGCGAATCTTCTTAGGGTTCTCACCTTAAATTGTTAAAATCCAAAATCTAAACAAAAGTGAAACCTTTAAAATGTGCAATCCTAAAATCAACTCACATTAGGATCACTAGGAGAAGAGCCCAAGCAATGGGAACTGAACACCAGCTAGTCTCTATGATTTTAATTTTAGTAGAATAGGGTTCATATAGCATAAAAGAGGGGTGTGCTTATCAAATTGGGCTTGTGCAAAGTCCATCAGGTTAGGAAGGTAACCCTAGCTTCTAAAAGCTAGGACTAGGGGTGGCATTGACCAAGGTCAACACCCTAGACCACCCCTCTCTTCTTCCATTTCTAGCCTTCACCCATTTGATTGTCTGGATCTCTAATCCTCTTGTACTTATCAAGTTCTTGTTAAAAATTGTTCTAATCACTCCCTTATTCTTGCTAGTCTTTCTTCTCGGAATTGTTTACATAAGACTAGCTCGTTTTGATTCTTTAATATGTAGCTTCAAGATAAAACATGTATGGAGTTTATTCATGATTAATAGAAAAATACTGTTGTTAGTTGTCCTATGTATATTTTGCAACGTAAATCGAAAAGGGTTGAAAATTGAGCTTAGACAATGGAATAAAATTTCTTTTGGTAATGTTCAGAATGAAGTGATTCTTAAGTAGAACTCCCTCCTTGCTATCCAACAAAGTTTGGAGACTGCCAATCCACCAGTCATTGAAACTCTTATTGATCAAGAGAAGACTGCTAAAGAGGAGCTTGATAATGCATTCATTGTCAATACTCTTTTTGGAAAGAGAAGGCTATGATGATCTGGTTTAAAGATGGGGACATAAACACTGCTTTTTTCCATGTTGTGGCAAAAAAAAAAAGAAATAATTCTAGTGGGATTCATATATTAAGAGATGATAATGGTGTTATTAGGGATCCTAAGCTTACTGAGGATCATATTTTGGAGTTTTATAGAAACCTCTATGTTGATTCTAATCCTAATGCTCACATTATTGGTAATACGAATGATTTTATTTGTACCTACATTCCTGCCATGCTTTCTTCTGAGGAGAATATTGTGTTGATTAAATGTCCTGATTATTTGCAAATCAAGAATGTTGTTTTTAATCTTAATTGTAATAGTGCCCCGGTCCGGATGGTTTTGGTGGTGTTTTCTATCTTTCTTGATGAGAGATTATTGGGACAAATAAGTTGTTCAACAATTTTTTAAATAAGACAGAATCACCATGGGATGAATAGTAATGTGGTCTTCCTCATTCCTAATGTACCGATCAGGTCATCGGGTGTGATGACGTGGACAAGAGAAAGGTGGGTGGTCGAGAAGTCAACATAGTCGCCGCTTGTGGAAGTGGCGTTCTGCAGTGTACATAGTCGCCGTTTGTGGAAGTGGCGTTCTGCAGTGTACATAGTTACCGTTTGTGGAAGTGGCGTTCTGCAGTGTACATAGTCG